>ERZ808246.404-NODE-404-length-37043-cov-17.718422_pt1 | contig 37043 bp, 24 predicted proteins | sample MGYA00521083_ERZ808246 | MGnify/ENA primary metagenome ERZ808246 (study PRJEB31516, sample SAMN03275577) | gut metagenome | biome: mammalia-associated habitat; material: feces | host: Papio cynocephalus | place: Kenya | collected 2012-07-07 ...
GGAATCATAGTTTTGACCGTGTGTCGGATTTCCTCGGAGCCGTCAAGATGTCTGTGACGCAGATCAACGCGGGGACCCAGCACAACGTTGTTCCGGACAAGTGTACGTTTGTTGTGGACGTGCGTCCGAACGGGATGTACACCAATCCGGAACTTCTTGAGATGATCAAATCATCAGTCTCGTGCGAGGTCAAGGAGCGCTCTACCAGAATCGGAAGCTCGCATCTTCCGCTGGATCATCCGGTTGTCGTCCGTGGCCTGTCTCTCGGACTGGAACCTTTCGGTTCTCCGACCACCAGCAATCAGGCCCTCTGCGATTTTCCGACCCTCAAGATCGGCCCCGGCGACTCAGCCCGCTCTCATTCCGCTGATGAATATATTCGCCTAGATGAAATCGCAAACGGCATCGAAACCTATGTCGCCCTCCTTGATAGCTTGCGACTGTAAGGCCTTGAATACGTGTTGGGTTATTAGTTGGGGCTCAGGTAATAACAGATCGCTGCCCTTCCATAATGACTGGCAGCGTTTCGTAATAAGTTGAAAACGAGTTGTTTGCTAATTACGCCATTGGTGACGTTAATGAATAACCTTCAGAAAATCCAGAAAGCCACTGTTCTGAATTTTGGTAACGTGCAAAATTCAGGTTAGTGGCTCTCTGGATTTCAATCATGCTTCAGCAGGCTCAGTCACTTCGACAGGCTCAGTGATCGAAGTTTTTAAGATGTGAGTGAGGTGATCGCTGCGTGGACCTTGTCGAAGCCGAAGCCGGAGATGATGCGGGCCATCTTGGCGGCGATGCGGTCGTTGCAGAGATTGCCAAGAGACCCTTCGTGAGTGTGGTGCAGCGAGCCGTGATATTCAAAAGTACCTTTCCTGATGGAGTCAGCCACCTGTCTGTAGGCGTCCCTGAACGGCACACCGGTCTCAACCAGATGGTTGACCTCCTCCACACTGAAGGCCAGCTTGTACTTAGGGTCACTCATCACATCAGTGACGACATCCATCCCTCGGATGGCATATTCAACAATGTCAAGACAGTCGTTCATCTCCTTGAAGATCGGGAAGAACACTTCCTTGAGGATCTGCATGTCCCGGAAATATCCGCTCGGCAGATTGCCGGTGATGAGACGGATTGTGTTCGGCACACCCTGAAGCTTGTTGCAGTGCGCCCTCACGAGCTCGAACACGTCTGGATTCTTTTTGTGCGGCATGATGCTGGAGCCGGTGGTCAACGCGTCCGGCAGGTGGATGAAGCCGAAATTCTGACTGGAGAAAAGACATCCGTCCATCGCGAGACGGCCGACGGTCTCGGCGACTGATGAATATGCGAACGCAACCGCCCGTTCCATCTTTCCGCGCGTCATCTGCGCATAGACCGAATTGTAGTCCAAGTCCTCGAAACCAAGCAATTCTGTTGTGAGAGTCCTGTTCAGCGGTGCGGACGAGCCGTAGCCTGCTGCGGAACCGAGCGGATTGAGGTTTACGACCTCCCATGCGGCCCTCATCATGCTGAGGTCATCGCAAAGGCTCTCTGCATAGGCCCCGAACCAAAGCCCAAAGGAAGACGGCATTGCAACCTGAAGGTGGGTGTAGCCCGGAATCAGCACGTCCTTGTACTTCTCGCTGGCCTCTTGAAGCGTCCAGAACAACGATTCAACCTTATGCACCGTCTTCTCAATCTCGGCGCGGGCGTAGAGCTTCAGATCCACCAGCACCTGATCGTTGCGGGAGCGCCCGGTGTGCACTTTCTTGCCGATGTCCCCAAGCTTCCGCGTCAGCATCAGCTCGATCTGCGAGTGGATGTCCTCCACATCGTCCTCCACGTAAAGCTCTCCCTTGCAGGCGGATGAATATAACTCTTTCAGAGCCGGGAGCAACTTCTCCAGATCTTCCTTTGAAAGAAGCCCTACGCTCTCCAGCATCGTGATGTGGGCCATAGTGCCCATTATGTCGTACGGGGCGAGTTCATGGTCAAGCTCACGGTCGTTGCCCACCGTGAAAGCGTCGATCCTCTCGTCCTCCTTAAATCCTTTGTCCCAAAGTTTGTTCGCCATGTTTTATATACATTAATGTAGTACAAATATAACCAATATTGATGCAGATTTCTCAATCCGAGGTGGAAAACTTCGGAAGTTCTGACATTATTAATATATTTGTGAATGCGCCCGGAAGCTATCGGTCATGAGGTTTCGGGGTAAGATCACAAAACTGGCAAAACATAATAATCAGAATATGAACCACAGATTCCTAAGAACAATCATGGCTGTCTTGGTGGCCGGAACGGCCGGGACCGCCACATCAGAGGCCAAAGTCCAGCTTCCTCAGATCCTCAGCGACCATCTGGTCCTCCAGCAGAAATCCGACGCCAACCTTTGGGGTAAGGCCGCTCCTTCCTCCAAGGTGTCCGTCAAAACCACTTGGAGCGAGGAGGAATATTCAGTGAAAAGCGACAGGGAAGGCAATTGGAAACTTTCCGTCAAGACGCCGGCGGCGGGTTATACTCCATATTCGATAACAATTTCGGACAAAGATGGCTCCGTGACTCTCTCGGACATTCTGGTCGGAGAGGTTTGGCTTTGCGGAGGGCAGTCCAACATGGAGATGCCGTTGGACGGCTTTGGCTCATGCCCTGTGGAAGGGGCTCTTGAAGAGGTCGCCTTGTCTGGCCAGTACCGGGACAAGATCCGTCTTGTGAAGATTCCTAAGACAGGTGCCGAGGCCCCGCAGGAGACAGTGGAAGGAACATGGCAGGTCAGCTCGCCGGAGACCGCCGGCTGGTTCACCGCCGTGGGTTGGCATTTCGCGAAGATGCTTAACGCTGTCTTGGATGTCCCTGTTGGATTGGTTTCCTGCAATTGGGGCGGCTCGGCTGTGGAAAGCTGGCTGCCTAAGGACGTGGTATATTCCTACCCAGAGAACACTTTGCCGTCAGGGCAGTACGCTTCCAAGAGGGAGCCGGGCGGCTGGTATCACTACCATAGCCCTATCATCATGTACAACGGAATGCTGTACCCGATCCGCAATTACACCCTGAAGGGATTCCTCTGGTATCAGGGGGAGACAAACGCCGGATTCCCGCAGTATTATGCCCAGAGGCTGGCCACCATGGTGAAAGTCTGGAGGGATCTCTGGGGACAGGGCGAGATTCCGTTCTATGAGGTCGAACTGGCACCGTACGTCTATGGAGGTGACGGAACTTCTGGTGCGAGAATACGTGAGGCGCAGCGCAAGGCTGTGGAACTGATCCCGAACAGTGGAATCATCACGACCAACGACCTTGTCTATCCTTATGAATATGACCAGATCCATCCTTGCAAGAAGAAGGAGGTGGGGCAGCGTCTGTCTTATCTGGCTCTGAACCAGACGTATGGAATGGGCTACATTCCATTTGAGGGGCCTCGTTTCAAGGATTATGAAATCCGTGGGAATGAAATAGAGATTTCGTTCTACAATGATGAGAACGGGTTCAGCCCTTGGAGGGAGATTGTCGGATTCGAGGTTGCCGGAGAGGATCGGGTGTTCTACCCTGCAGAGGTCCGCAAGGGGGCCGGATGGAAGAATCTGGTGGTGAAGAGCGACAAGGTTCATGCTCCGGTGGCGGTACGTTACTGCTTCCGGGACTTCCAGATCGGAAACCTTACCGGGAGACGTGGCTTGCCTGTCGTTCCGTTCAGGACTGATAATTGGTGATAAAAAAATCCTGCAATTTTTCGGTTTTCCATTGGAAATCCGTAATTTTGCAAGATTTTTTTACGGTATATGCAAGAAATTAGGAACATCGCGCTCATCGCGCACGTCGACCACGGCAAGACAACCCTCGTGGACAGGATGATCTATCAGGCCAATCTGGTGCGTCAGCCTGAGAATCTCGGCCAACTGATTCTCGACAACAATGACATCGAGAGGGAAAGAGGCATCACCATTTTGGCGAAAAACGTGTCTGTTACTTATAAAGGTGTTAAGATCAACATTATAGACACTCCGGGGCATAGCGATTTCGGAGGTGAGGTCGAAAGGGTTCTGAACATGGCGGACGGTGTCCTTCTTCTGGTGGACGCTTTCGAGGGCTGTATGCCTCAGACCCGTTTCGTGCTTCAGAAAGCCCTTGAACTGGGTAAGAAACCTATCGTGGTTGTCAACAAGGTGGACAAACCGAACTGTCGTCCGGATGAGGTTCAGGAGGAGGTTTTCGACCTAATGTGCTCTTTGAACGCCACTGATGACCAGCTTGATTTCAAGACAATCTTCGGAAGCGCCAAGCAGGGCTGGATGTCGGACGATTGGAAGAATCCGACCTCGGACATCACTCCGCTCTTGGATGCTATCCTTTCGGAAATCCCTGCCCCTAAAGTGGTTGAGGGTACTCCGCAGCTGCAGGTTACATCCCTTGAGTATTCCCCGTATGTGGGTCGTATCGCCGTCGGCAAGCTTACCAGAGGCGAACTCAGGACAGGCCAGCAGGTTAGCCTTTGCAAGAGGTATGACGTTGTCGAGAAGCATAAGATCAAGCAGCTCATGGTCTTCGATGGACTCGGAAAGGCTAATGTGGACACTGTGCAGTGTGGTGACATCTGCGCGGTTGTCGGCATAGACGGCTTCGAGATCGGCGACACGATCGCCGACAGCGAGAATCCGGAGGCTCTTCCTCCGATCTCCATCGATGAGCCTACGATGAGCATGCTCTTCACCATCAACAACTCCCCGTTCTTCGGAAAGGACGGCAAGTTCGTGACTTCCAGGCATATCAAGGACCGCCTGGACAAGGAGTTGGAGAAGAACCTTGCCCTCAAGGTGAAGCCGGGACTGAACGCGGATTCCTTCGTGGTCTTCGGACGTGGCGTACTTCATCTCTCCGTGCTTATCGAGGAGATGCGCCGTGAGGGATTCGAACTTCAGGTAGGACAGCCTAAAGTCTTGGACAAGACCATCAACGGACAGCGCTGCGAACCTATTGAGGATCTTTCCATTGAGGTTCCGGAGCAGTTTGTCGGCGCGGCCATCGAACTTGCCACACGCAGGAAGGGTGCGCTTCTGCACATGGAGCCGAGGGGCGACAGGACATTGCTCAACTTCGATATTCCTACCCGTGGCCTTATGGGGCTCAGAAGCAACCTTTTGACCGCATCCCAGGGCGAGGCCATCATGGCTCACAGGTTCAAGGAGTACCAGCCGTACAAGGGTGAGATTGAGAATCGTACGAACGGTTCGCTCGTGTCCCTTGAGACGGGCACCGCGATAGCGTATTCAATGAACAAGCTTCTGGACAGAGGCAAGTTCTTCATTGACCCGGGTGACGAGATCTACTGCGGGGAGGTTGTGGGCGAGCACACGAGGGAGAGAGACCTCAACATCAACATCTGCAAGACGAAGAAGCTTACCAACGTGCGCGCTGCCGGTTCCGACGAGAAGGTTGTGTTGCCGCCGCCGGTGAAGATGTCTCTTGAGGAGATGCTTGAATATATTCGTGAAGACGAGCTCGTGGAGGTGACTCCGCACCATCTGAGGATGCGCAAGATCCTTCTTGATCCGATGGACAGGAAGCGTTCCGGCAACTCCGGTGACGATGAATAGGCAAACTATTCGCGAAAAGATTTTATATTCGGAAAATTTTTTATACCTTTGCAACCCTTAATCTGTCTATCGGATCATGAAAGATGATTTTATAGTTCCAATAAATGGATTGACCCAAGGACGGACTGAGTTTCGTTGGAGGGTTGGGAAGGAGTTCTTTGAGAGTTTTGAGAATTCAGAGATTCTTGACGCGGATCTTGAGGTTGAGGCCTTTGCGGAGAAATCCGGGCGTTTCATCGGGATTGATTGTGAGATTGAAGGCGATGTGACGGTGGCATGTGACAGATGTCTTGAGGATTTGAGACTTCCTGTCGAGACGGGATTCCGGCTCAGCGTCAAGTTCGGTCAGGAACCGGCTGACAGCAGTGATGCTCCGGAAGGAGAGAGGGAGATTGTCTGGCTGCCGGAATCGGACGCCGAATTCGACCTCGCCCAGACAGTGTATGATTATGTATGCCTGTCTCTGCCGGTCCAGAGGGTTCATCCAGATGGGGAGTGCGACCCGGAGGCTGTGAAATATCTGAGTTCTGAAGACGATCAGGAGCGTGATTTCCAAGGAAAGGATGCTTCGATGCCGTTTGCGTCATTGAAGGATCTTTTGGAAAAAGTGAAATAATAATTTAAGAATATTTAACTATGGCACATCCGAAACACAAAGTCTCAAAGCAGAGAAGAGACAAGAGAAGGACCCATGACTTCGCTCCGGTTCCTACTCTCGCTACCTGCCCTAACTGTGGCGCAACAGTGATGTATCATCACATTTGCCCAGAGTGCGGTTACTACAGAGGACGTCAGATCATCGAGAAGAGCGCGGAGTAGTCCTCTTCCGTAGAAAACTAATGGTCCCATAGTTCAACGGATAGAACGGAGGTTTCCTAAACCTTAAATATAGGTTCGATTCCTATTGGGACTACAAAAGAGGCTCGTCATCGCGGCGGGCCTCTTTTGCGTTATTTGGAGAATTTGAATATTCTGATTAATTTCGTAAGAGGTTTATTCGATTATGCCGTCACACATGCTGCCATCATTGCTTCTTTACATCCTTGCGCTTGGCTACACGCCAGGTCCGTCCAATCTGTGCGCTTTCCATTCCGGCATCCATTTCGGCCGCAGGAACGCGATGAAGGTTTGGTGGGGCTTTGTGATTGGCTTTCTGATCATAGACACGTCGTTGGTTCTCCTCACGCATTTTCTTGGGGATGTTCTTGGCCCTTATGTCAAGTGGCTCTCTTATGCCGGAGCGCTCTACATGGTCTGTCTGGCGATCATGATTGTGGTCAAGTCCGGCCAGTCAAAGGAAGACATGGCCAAATCCTGCTCGGTCGGGACTGGAATCGTGATCGAAATCACCAACGCCAAGGTCTGGATGTTCTGTCTGACCGCTCTGGGGACATTCGTGCTGCCATATTCAAGTTCCCTTATTGAACTTGCCAAGGTTGGACTTCTTCTTGTTTTGGCAGGTCCAGTCGCCAATCTGGTCTGGTTGGTGGCCGGATCCGCGCTGAACAGCCTGACGGAAAGGTATGGCCGTGTCGTCGATGTGATTCTTGCCGCGGCGCTTGTCATCTGCGCCTTGATGCTGATTCTGTAAGCGCTTATTGGTGCGGAAACCTTACCGTGAAGCATGCGCCCTTGAGCAGGAATGACTTGGAGTAGGAGATCTCACCGTTGCATTTCTCAAGAATATTCCTGCAGATCGACAACCCAAGACCTGTTCCGTTGCTCTTTGTCGTGAAGTTTGGAGTGAAAAGCCTTGAACGGTTCTCGTCGCTGACTCCCGGACCGTTGTCCTCGAACACAATGTCGTAGAACCCTTCTTTTGAGGACCGGCGCAAAGAAACCACGATTTTCCCCTGGAACGGCTCCTTCCCTTTGTCGACCGCCTCCGTCTGAGCATTCTCTATCGCCTGCACCGCATTGTTGATCAGATTGACGAACACACGGGTAAGTTGAGGTTTCGGGCCGGTGACGGTGGCGTTCTCCAGTCCCATGTAAGAGAACTTGATGTTGTCCCTGCTGTCGAACAAGTCGATCTCCTCCTTCAGAAGTTTGTCCAGATTAATCTCGACCGGCTCTTCCGTGTAGAGTTTGGCGAATGTTGAGAACTCGTTGGCGGTGTCGGCGAGCAGGTCAATCTGCTTGAGGACCTCCTCGGAGATCTCGTCGAATCTCTCCGCCCAGGCCGGATTACCGTTTTTCTTCATTCTGATCAGCCTTTGGATCTGGAGCTTGATAGGGGTCAGAGGGTTCTTTATCTCATGCGCCACCTGCCGCGCCATGGTCGCCCAGGCCTTGTCCCTCTCGGCCTGAGTCAGTTTCCTGGTGGAGTTGTACAGGTCATGAACCATCAGGTTGTAGGCCCGGACAAGGCGTGAGACTTCGTCATCGCGCTCGTAGACGATATATTCAAGATTGTTGATACTCGCCTCGTTCATCTTCCGGCCCATTTCGGAGAGAGGCTTGAACATCTTGTCGACCGCCTTGGCCGTGATGAATCTCGCCAGAAGTAACAGGATCATGAACACGGTCACAATCGAGATTGAGTGGAGCACAGCTTCTGATTTGAAATCAAAACTCTCGTCGGTGAATGGGGAACACATGATGGCGATCATCCTGCCCTGCCCGTTGAACACCGGGGCGTAGAGGAAGTATGTCCGCTTGGGGCCGATGTCTTCCTTGCCGATGTAGTACCTTTTGTTCTTATAGATGATGCTCTCGAACGCGTCAGGATTCATTCTGGAACCGAGGAGCATCAGGTCAAACACTTCCGGGGTGGTGGAACGGAACTCCTTGCCGCCTATGGTGTAGAGAGTGATGTCGGACTTCATCGTGTTGCTGATGTCCTCCAGAATCATCGATGCTTCCTGCGCGCTGAAGTCCGTGAAATCCACGACGTAGCGGCACCTGGCCTGAAGAAGTGTCTGTAGGGAGTTGACCTTGTCGGCCATCGAGGATTTCAGGTTCGCGTTGTTTCTTCTGTAGACGAAGAGCACGCTGACGCTTGCCAGGGCGATGAGTGTCATGATCAGCGCCATGAGCATCGCGGCGTTGATCCTGGACTTGTAGTAGTTGCTTTCGCGGTGCCTCGGATGAATCCGTGTCAGGGTCAAAAGGGTCAGGCAGAAGTAGAAGATCAAGGTCAGGAACAGGAACGCCACAAAGTAGGTGAAATTCTCTGTCTTTGGCCTTGAGACGATGACAAGATCCTCGTCGGAGACGCTGTTGACAAAATGTGTGTATCCGTTCTTCCGTACGACTCCGTCGACGGCTTCGTGGATCTCTTCCTCGAGCTCCTCGTCCACGATTGTCGGGTAGGAGTAGTTGCCTTTGTAGGATGTCAGGCTCTTGCCGGAGTACTTGGCGTACGAGTACCTTGACGGGATCAGAACGTCTCCCGGAGCCGAGTATCCAAGCAGTTGGGCGTAGCCCTTGTTCTCGCGGTTTGACTTCGGGGACACCCGCATCAGCATCATTGTCACCCCGCTGCCGTAGTTGTAGTAGGCGAAGCTGCCGGCGTACAGGCTGTGACCTCCGGCGTCCCTCATGTACCGGAAGTGGGAATCCTCGGCGATCGGGATGCCTCTGGTGACCATCTCGGTGAAGTAGGCGATGACCCCTTTGTCCTTTTCTTTCTCCGGGAACAGTTCCACCGTGATGTCATAATCCTGCGAGGCCCTCGGCATGTAGCTTTCGATAATCCTGTTGAGGATGGTGCCGTTGCTTTTGGGAATGGCTGACAGGGTGGAGATAAGCTGGTCGGAGGCGATCTTGTCCTCGGCCCTTCGCAGCTCGAGCTCAAGGCTGATGTCCCTTTCGATGGACAGTCTGTTGGCCCATACGTTGATCCTGTTCTGCTCCTTCCGGAACCCGAGCGTGCCGGCCATGATCACCATGTAGGCGGCGAAGACTATGGCTGTCGCTGTCCTGCCTCCGGCTGAGAACAGGTCGTGCCTGAGGCCTGTCAGGTGTTTCAGCGCCGGCATGAGCATCTGCGTCAGGAGCGGGATGGTCATCAGCAGGCTGATCAAGGTCAGGTAGACCAGAAAACTGAATATGTTGAGGTCGTTCAGGCGGTAGAGCTCAAGCGAGATGTTTGAGTTCAGGATGACGCTCCTGAAAGTCACATGGACGAAGAATAAAACGCCGGCGATGAGTAGGAATATGCAGACGGCGTACAGCCCCAAAGTCCGCTTGCGGTGCCTTGTCCTGAGGATCCTTCTGAATATGTCGTTTCTTGTCACGAAGGTGCAGCAGACGCTGAGGACGATGAGCAGGGACACTATCAGCACCGCCCCCAGCGAATTGAACAGCTGGCCGTCGGCATAGACTGTCGGGGAGAAGAGCTTGAAGCTGTTTTTCATGTTCTCTCCCCAGAAGTATGTCGCTGAGATCACCGCGAACAGGCCGGCCAGGACGAGCATGAGCCTTTTCAGGCTTTTCTTCTCGGCAAGATGCAGAAGTGACGCGATGATGAAGCAGGCGATGGCGAACCAGATCATCGTGGAATGTGTCGCCGCGGATTGTCCGGTGACGGAGTTCGCCACGATCTTGAACACTGGCATGCCGTCGAGGATGGCCGCCGATCCGCTGCTTTCGGACAACGGGACAATGGTGTAGTTCCGTCCCAGCCCCAGTTTTCTGTTCACACCGTTCGGACTCTCGTCGGACATCGAATCGACGATCTCAAGCCCGGCGATTACCTTTCTGCGTCCCAAGTCCTCTGACTTCACCAGGTACCATTTCTGCCCGTAACTGACGAACGAAACCTCCGGGGTGACCTCGGCGAGAGGGGAGTAGATGCTCTCCCTCGGTTTGGACAGACGGGGGAACACGATCCTCGGGGCGATGTCGTCGTTCCGGACCGGGAACTGGTTGCTCCACGATTGAAGGGTGTCGTCGATGTATCTGTAGATGACCATGTCGGAAGGCACGTCGTTGTGGCCGGCCCAGACGCGGTGGTCCGCCGTGAGGGCTGAACTGATATATTCATCAAGAAGGTGCATCCTTCCCGAGACGTTCCTGCTGACCTTGGCGGCCTCTCTCTCAGTGTTGCCCGGAAGTTTGCTCACAGACAGCGAGAACGCCAGAAGAATGACGGCAAACGCCAGAAATCCTCCTGCCAGACAGTTTTTTATGCCAAACCTTCTGATGCTCATTCGTGATGGTAAGGTTCCCCTCTGATTATCGTGAAAGCCCTGTAAAGCTGCTCGGTGAATATTGCCCTGACCATTTGGTGCGAGAATGTCATCCTGGAGAGAGACATCTTTCCGTCGCATCTGGCATAGACAGCTTCGGAGAAGCCGTAGGCGCCGCCGATCACGAATACAATATCTTTGCCACCGCCAAGGGTCATCCTCTGGATCTCGCCGGCAAACTCGACGGAACGGTACTCTTTCCCACGCTCGTCCAGCAGAATCACCCGGTCGGACGGCTTTATATTCTTGAGTATCAGTTCTCCTTCCTTGTCCTTGATCTGGGCCTTGGAGAGAGCGGACGTGTTTTTCAGCTCGGGGATCTCCGTGACGCTGAACGGCACGTAATGTGACAGTCTGGATGAATATGTCTCCAGACCTTCCCGAACCCAACCAATGTCGGTCTTTCCGACTGTCAGCAAGATGATTTTCATGGCGATCGCAACTTCAAAGCGCTGATGCAAAAATAGCAAAGCTATCTTGATTTTTCAACACAACTTTCCGGAAAAGTGGCTCGGAATTTGTAAAAGAAAACCTTTTGTCATGAAAGCTTTTGCAAGGATATTCGCCGCGATTTCCATGCTGCTGTTCTGTGTCAACGGCAACGCCGCCGCTGACAGTTACGATGTTTTCGTGCCGATAGCGAAGTATCTTGGCCGTGGGGACGCTGAAAGGTTGTCCGTCTGGTTTGACGACAACCTTGAGATCACGATAATGTCCACGACGAACGATTCCAGCAAGAATCAGGCGAAGCAGATCCTGAAGGCTTTCTTTGACAATCACACGCCACGTTCGTTCGAGATAAGGCACACGGCCTCACGTTCCAACTCTAAATACGCCTTGGGCTTCCTGAACGCCGGCGGTGAAGTTTTCGAAGTCACGATCTTTGTCAGCAACTGCGGTGACCGGTACAAGATCCAGCAGTTGAAGATTGACAGGATCCGGTGACCTCGGCCATTCAGACCAAACCATGACATCCGACTTTAGACACATATTCAGAATCCTATCATTAACCATTCTCCTGACGACCTTTTTCCTGCCTGACGCATCGGCCCAGGCCACAAAGGTGAAAGGACGGGTGGTGGATGCGTCGACTGGGGAAGGGATTCCTTTTGCGGGAATATATTTCAGGAACTCCACCGTCGGAGTCTCGGCCGACATGGACGGCTATTTCTCTCTGGAGACCAGAGACACTCTGAGCGTGCTGTCGGCGTCCATTCTCGGCTACGAGGAGCAATTCGTCAAGGTCAACAGGCGAAGTTTCAATGAGATAACATTTCGGTTGAAACCGGTTCACGACGAACTTGCCGCAGCCGTGGTGAAGCCGGATGACCGCTACATGCGCTCGATACTCCGGAAGATCGACGAGGCCAAGGGACGGAACAACCCGGAAAAGCGTCCAAGGTACAGCTGCGATGTCTACACGAAGATGGAACTTGATGTAACCAACCCGGAAAGTCCGATGATCAGCAGCTTCCTTCCTAAGGATTTCAGGTTTATCTATGACTATATGGACACGTCAGTCGTGTCCGGCCATCCTTATCTTCCTGTGCTGATCTCCGAGACGTCCTCCAAGTACTATCATCGGAAGGATCCTCCGTCAAACAGGGAACTCATCAAGGCCTCCAGAATCTCCGGAGTGGACAATAATCCTGTACTGTCCCAGTTCACCGGCAACATGTATGTGAAGACCAACTTCTACGACAATTTCATCAACATCTTCCAGGTCGAGATTCCGTCACCGCTGGCCTCGTCCGGGATGACCTACTACAACTACTATCTGGTCGACAGCCTTCAGATCGAGGGACGCAAGACCTACAAGATCCGTTTCCATCCGTCCAAATGGATCTCCTCTCCGACGTTCGACGGAGAGATGTCCATCGATGCGGAGGAATATGCGCTGCGTGACATCCACGTGCGGCTCAAGAAAGGATCCAACGTGAACTGGGTCCGTGACATGACCATCGATGTGGAGAACCGTAGGCTTCCGGATTCCACTTGGTTCTACAAGCAGGACAGGATGTACGTGGATTTCTCGCCCACCACACGGGATTCCTCCAAGATTGTCACGTTCTTGGGCAACAGGCAGATAGACTACTCGAATCCGGACTTTACAACCACCTACAAGGCCGACAGGGAGGACATCAACGCCCAGGTCCATGCGGGCAAGGATGTCATCAACAATGACGAGAGCTACTGGCAGAGTGTCCGTCCTTACCCGCTGAGCGAGAAGGAGCGGGGAATCTACAACATGGTGGACTCCATCAAGAACGTTCCGCTCTACAAGGATGTCTATGCCTTGGCGGACATGATTGTCAACGGATTCCTGAACACCAAGTATGTAGGGTTCGGTCCGTACTCGTCGGTCTACAGCTTCAATGAGCTGGAGGGTGACCGCGTCCAGCTGGGGGTCAGGACGACCAAGAAGCTGAGCCGCAAGGTGCGTGTCATGGGCTATGCCGCCTATGGTTTCAAGGACAAGACTTGGAAGGGCGGCAGTTCGCTCGAATTCATGTTCAATAACCAGCCTACCGACAAACTGACCCTTTCCTACAAGCACGATGTGATGCAGCTTGGCAAGGGACCGACCGTCTACGGGAGCGGAAGCCTGATGTCTTCGATTCTCGCAAAGGCCAACAGCCAGAAAATGAGCATGGTGAATGACTACGCCCTTTCCTGGCAGAAGGAGTGGTCCCAGAATTTCAACATGATCGTCGCGCTGGAAAGCCGCAGGATATTCTCGAACATGTTCGTGCCGATGGTCTCGTCCGACGGGAAGGCCTTCAATTCCGTCGGGTACAACCAGGCCCACATGCAGCTTCGCTTCTCAAAGGACGAGATAGTCACCAGAGGGACGTTCGAGAAGCACTACATGTACTCGAAGTACCCTGTGGTGACACTTGATTTCATCGGTTCGACAAAGGGGATCGGGAAAAATGAATATTCCTACTTCCGCCCCGAGTTGTCAATCCACTACACCCTCCCGATCCCGCCGCTGGGGCTTTCCAAATTTGACCTGAACACCGGTACTGTCGTGGGCCGGGTGCCGTACCCGATGCTCAAGATTCACGAGGGCAACGGAACGTACACATTCTCAAGATATTCATTCGCCTGCATGGATTACTATGAATTCGCTTCCGATCTTTGGACCACCTTGTTTTGGGAGCATAACTTCAAGGGATTCTTTCTCGGAAAGATTCCGCTGCTGAAGAAATTGCAGTGGAGGGAGGTGGCGTCCTTGAGGATGGCTTACGGAACGATCCGGAAGGAGAACAACGGAATAGTCGGCGATGAGGGTTTTGGCTCCGTGATGCTTTTCCCGGAGAAGATGGGAAAACTGAACAGGCCTTACGTCGAGATGGGCGTCGGCATCACGAACATATTCAGATTCCTGCGAATCGATGCCTTCTGGAGAATGACTCACCGCTACGAAGTCAAGGATGGTGTGAAAGTTCCGCACGACAACCGCTTTGTGATCAATTTTGGCTTGGAATTCAGGTTCTGACGCTATATCTTTGCAGACTGTTATGCCCAGAAAATTGACAATTTTGCTGCTGGTGCTCATGTCATCGGCCCTGTTGAGTGTTCCGTTCCTGGTTCCCGGGACGGGTTGGCTGTCGTTGATCGCGTTCGTCCCGCTGCTCTGGGCGGAAGACATCGCCACGGGGGACGGGATGAAAGGATTCTGCTGGTGGCACTACCTCTGTTTTGTGCTGTGGAACGCCGCCACGACTTTCTGGGTCTGCAACGCCACTCTTGGAGGCGGAATATTCGCCATTCTTGCCAACGCCTTCCAGATGTCGCTTGTCTTCGGACTGTTCCGTTGGAGCCGCAAATGGCTAAGTGGTTCGCTCCCTTACATATTCCTGGCTTTCGCTTGGATCGCCTGGGAGCGATGGTACCTCACAGACGCGCAGATCAGCTGGCCATGGCTCGTGCTGGGCAACGCTTTCGCGCGCACGACGGGATGGATCCAATGGTATGAATATACCGGCACGCTCGGCGGCTCGCTACTTGTCTGGGCCGCGAACCTCAGTGTCTTCGGGATTCTTGAATCCCTTGCGGACGGCCGTTGGATGACGTTCAACTGGAAGGCCAAGTCCGCGGCCCTGCTGGGGACTTCAGCATTGTTTGTGTCTCCTCCTGTCGTGTCGATGTTCCTGAGGCCTGAGCCTTGTGACGAGACCCTTGATGTTGTCATCGCGCAGCCGAACATCGACCCGTACAACAAGTTCGGAGGGATGACGCAGGAAGAACAGAACGAATTGTTGCTGAGTCAGTTCTCTGACATTCCTGACAGTGTTCCGGTACTTTTGGCAGCACCGGAGACTTTCACCGGAGATGTCGTGACGAATGACCTGTCCTCCAGCCCTACCGTCCAGAGATTCACATCATTCCTTGCCGGACATCCGAACGCCAACCTGCTTGTCGGGGCTTCTTCGAGAACCTACCTGAATAGGGCCTTGAGGCCCTCCTACACTGCCCGCCGTGCCGGTAACGGGCTTTGGATGGAGTCACACAACTCAGCCTTGATGCTGGACGCTTTCAGCTTTCCGGAGATATTCCACAAAAGCAAGCTTGTCGTGGCTGTGGAGATGACGCCATACCCTGCATTCTTCTGCAAGATAGACGATTGGCTTGGAGGGGTCATGGGCCGTTGCATAGGGCAGAGTGAAGTCGGGCCGTTGCATTTCAATGAATATGCCTATGCTTCCGGAGCCCGGGTCACAGCTGTTTCTGACAGCCTGAATTTAGCGTCAGCGGATTCGGCCTCGAGAAGGGAGGTCTTCGTGAGCGAGACCATCCCGGTCGGCTGCGCTGTCTGCTACGAGTCCGTCTATGGTGAGTATTGCACTGAATATGTCCGTAAAGGCGCTCGTCTTCTGGCCGTTATCACCAACGATGCCTGGTGGGGGGACACTCCTGGCTATGTCCAGCACCTGTCATATTCGTGCCTTCGTGCCATTGAGACCCGACGCTGGGTCGCCCGATGCGCCAACACCGGCATATCCGCCATCATCGATCCGTCCGGAAAGATTGTCTCCCGTACGTCCTGGTGGCAGCCTGAGGTTCTGAAAGGCAAGGTCGGATTGAGCGACAGTCAGACTTTCTTTGTCCTCCATGGTGACTTCATCGGCCGTCTCTCCACCCTGATGACCGCCCTCATTCTTCTCGCCACTCTCGTCCGCCGTTTCTCCCGGTAGACCGCCCGCCGGGTAAATACGAAAAAGGGACCTAAAGCCGGTCCCCTTTCTCATCATAAAGTTCATTCTGCAGAACTGTGTAGTCGGTCACCTCGACGAGGTTGATCCGGCACTTGTACTTCTTCTTCCATTTCCCGAGGAAAGATTTGTCCGAAAGCATCGTGGCCCCCCGCTTGAGGTAGGCCCCCAGAATCGGGCTGACTTTCAGCGTCAGGTCGGTCTTGCCATGCTCCACGTTGTAGGCGATGTTCCGCTCGATCTGCTCGTCGATCACCGCGCTTGAGGAAATCTTTCCGGTGCCGTGGCAAACAGGGCAGACCTCAGCGGTGTTGATCTCGGTCACCGGACGGATTCTCTGCCGGGTGATCTGCATGAGGCCGAACTTGGTCAACGGCAGCACGTTATGCTTGGCCCTGTCACTTTCCATGAGTGATTGCATGTACTTGTGCAGCTCGTTTCGATGCTCTCCGGAATCCATGTCGATGAAATCCACGATCACGATTCCGCCCATGTCCCTGAGCCTCAATTGCCGGGCGATCTCCTCCGCCGCGATCTTGTTGACCTCGAAAGCGTTCTCCTCCTGGTTGTCGGTCTTCGCGCGGATGCCGCTATTCACATCGATCACATTCAGTGCCTCGGTCGTCTCGATGACCAGATAGGCTCCCTGCTTCATCGGCACCACCTTGCCGAAAGAGCTCTTGATCTGCCTTGTGACCTCGAAATGATCAAAGATGGGCTCCTTGCCGTTGTACAGTTTCACAATCTTTTCCTGATCCGGAGAGATCAAGGAAATATACTTCTTTGTCTCCTCGTAGACGTTCTCGTTGTTCACATAGATGTTCGAGAACGAGTCGTTCAGGAGATCCCTGAGGATAGTGGTGGTCTTGCTGTACTCGGTGAAAAGCAGCTGAACGCCCTTGGATTTGGCCACCTTCTTCCAGGATGATTCCCATTTCTCGATGAGAGACTTCAGCTCGGCCACCAGAACGGCGGCGTTCTTGCCTTCCGCGGCTGTGCGGATGATCGCTCCGTAGTTCTTTGGAAGAATGCTCCTGACGAGGGTCTCAAGCCTTCTTTTCTCCTCCTTTGAGGAAATCTTTTGGGAAATGCTCACCTTCTCCGCGAAGGGGATCAGTACAATGTTGCGTCCTGCCAATGAAATTTCCGCGGTCAGTCGTGACCCTTTGGTGGAGATCGGTTCCTTGACGATCTGCACGATCATCATCTGCCCGGGCTTGAGCACATTCTCGATCCGTCCTTCCTTTTCAAGGATTGGCCCGATAGGAATGCTCGAATAGAGCTCGCCGAGATCCGTGTTCGGGTTGCTCTTGCGCACGAACTCGTCGAACGACGTGAAGTAGAACCCCAGATCCAGATAATGAACGAACGCTTCCTTCTTGTCTCCGATGTCCACAAAGGCAGCGTTGAGCGCAGGAAGAATCTTCTTTACCTTTCCCAGGTAGACATCCCCGACGGAAAAGCTGTGCCCTTTGCTGGACTCTTTGTTGAGCTCAATCAGCCGATGGTTTTCCATCAGCGCGATGTGAACTTCGGTCGATGTGACATCGACAATCAAATCTTTCTCAGATTTTTCTGACTCCATAAGGAAATTACAATGGTGATAAAATAACTTGGCGTCTTGCTAATTATTATAATAAAAAAGGCTGTCCGGCACTTCCGGTCAGCCTTTTTCTTCTAGCAGACTGCTAAAATGGCAGGCACAGAAGCATTACTTCTTCTTGTGTCTGTTCTTGCGCAAGCGTTTTTTACGCTTGTGCGTCGACATCTTATGTCTCTTTCTCTTTTTTCCGCTTGGCATAATAAAAGATGTTTAAAAATTATTTTTCCTCCTTAACTGCATTCACGAAGACCTTGGCTGGCTTGAAAGCCGGGATATCGTGTGCCGGGATGGTCATAGTTGTCTTCTTGGTGATGTTTCTGGCTGCCTTCTTCGCTCTGTGCTTTACAATGAAGCTACCGAATCCGCGGAGGTACACAGGCTCTTTTCTGATGATGGAACCCTTTACGGTGTCCATGAAAGCCTCGATAACGGACTGAACTGCGATTTTCTCGATTCCGGTTGACTTTGCAACCTCATTCACGATTTCTGCCTTTGTCATAATCTATTAATATTTATTAGGATTTACCATAATAACCCCCAAAGTTCGTTTGGGGATGCAAAAATAGACTTATTTTTTTAATATTCAAAATCATATACATAAATTATTTACCATATTTTGTTTGGCACGGTGATTGACCATATTCCCGGATGCTTTCTGAACTCCCATATTCCTGCCAAATTGGCAGAAAGGAGCAGGTGGCGTTTGGTCGCGGCGATAATAGGTCGCCGCAAATATGGCAAAGACTTATGAACACAGACAACAATAAGAACATTTTCTTCCCGGCCGGGACCGCGGAAGTGAACATAATCCCTGTCATGCAGGGAGAGGAACAGATGAAGGTGGAGGCTGGGGATCTTCCTGACACATTGCCTATCCTCGCTTTGAGGAACGCGGTGCTTTTCCCGGGTATGGTCTATCCGGTGACCATAGGACGCGAGAAATCAATCACTTTGATCAAGGAGGCCGAAAAAAAGGATCTCTTCATCGGAGCGGTTCCTCAGGTGGATGTGACGGTGGAGGATCCGGAAGAGAAGGATCTTTATGAATATGGCACCGTGTCGCGTGTCATGAAGGTTCTTGAGATGCCGGACGGCACCATCACAGCCATCATTCAGGGTGTGAAACGCATCCGGATGGCGGGAGTGGTGTCATACGAGCCGTACATCACCGCAAGGGTGAAGTATATGGAGGACATCATTCCAGAGAACGACAACAGCACCAAGATGATCGCGGAATCCCTCAAGGAGAAGGCCGCCGTCATCATCAAGTCCTCCTCTTTCGCTCCGAAAGAGGCTGTCGGGGCACTCAAATCCATTGACAACTACGCTTTCCTGGTCAATTTCATAGCCACCACTGTCGAGATCGAGAACTACATGGAAAAGGTGCAGCTTCTTGGGATTGATGACATCACTGTAAGGGCAATGAAGCTTCTGCAGGTGCTTGACACCCAGATCCAGCTCCTTAAGATCAAGCAGGAGATCAACCAGAAGGTCAAAAGTGACATAGACCAGCAACAAAGGGAGTATTACCTTAACAATCAGCTCCGTACCATTCAGGAGGAACTCGGGATGGACGAAGAGGAGGAGTTCGAGAAATTCCGCGCCAAGGCCAAGACGAAAAAATGGCCGGAGGCTGTGGGCAAACGGTTTGAGAAGGAACTTGCGAAACTTGAGAAGTACAACCCATCCTCTCCTGACTACAGCATCCAGTACAACTACATTGAGTTCATGCTCGATTTGCCGTGGGGCGAGATGTCAAAGGACAACCTTGACCTGAAGCACGCCCAGAAGGTTCTGGACAGTGATCACTACGGTCTTGACACGGTGAAGGAAAGAATCATCGAGTACCTTGCCGTCCTCAAGCTGAAAGGCAACATGAAGTCCCCGATCCTCTGTCTCTACGGTCCTCCGGGAGTCGGAAAGACAAGTCTCGGCAAGTCCATCGCCAAGGCTTTGGGCAGGAAATATGTCAGGATAGCCCTCGGTGGAATGCACGATGAGGCGGAGCTCCGAGGCCATAGGAAGACCTACATCGGGGCGCTTCCGGGACGTATTCTCAACGGAATCGACAAGGCCGGCACATCCAATCCTGTCATCGTTCTTGACGAGATCGACAAGGTCGGCAACGACTACAAGGGGGATCCGTCTTCGGCTCTTCTGGAAGTACTTGACCCAGAACAGAATGTGGCGTTCCATGACAATTATCTGGACATCGATTACGATCTTTCGAACGTGATGTTCATCACCACGGCCAACAACATCTCCACGATCCAGTCCGCCCTGCTTGACAGAATGGAACTGATCAACGTCACCGGCTACCTCGCCGAGGAAAAGATGGAGATCGCCAAGCGTTATCTTGTCCCTAAGCAGTTGGAGGAGCACGGAATAGGCAAGAAGGAGCTTCGCATCGACAAGGCGGCTCTTGAGAAGATCATAGATGAGTATACCCACGAGTCCGGAGTCCGTGGTCTTGAGAAGCAGATCGCCAAGATCGCCCGTGTGACGGCCAAGAAGATCGCTCTGGGAGAAAGTTATCCTTCTGTCATCAAGAAGGAGCATCTGAAGGAATATCTTGGACTGCCGACCAACTTCCATGATCTACAGAAGGGCAATGAGGCTCCCGGTGTTGTGACCGGCCTTGCCTGGACGCAGATGGGAGGTGAGATCCTGTTCGTGGAGAGCTCTGTGAGCGGAGGCAAGGGCGTCATGACGATGACCGGAAACCTGGGTGACGTGATGAAGGAGTCTGCCACGATCGCCTACCAGTACATCAAGGCACATCCTCAGCTTGCCAAAATGACATCCGAGGAGTTCGGTGCCAAGGACATCCACGTCCACGTCCCGGAAGGGGCCGTGCCTAAGGACGGGCCTTCTGCCGGCATAACGATGGTCAGTTCGATGGTCTCCGCCCTGCGTGGCGAGGCCGTGAAGCCGGGAATCGCTATGACAGGCGAGATGACGCTGAGGGGACGTGTGCTTCCTGTGGGCGGCATCAAGGAGAAGATTCTTGCAGCCAAGCGGGCCGGAGTGACCGAGATCGTGATCTCCGAGGACAACCGCAAGGATGTGGAGGACATCAAGCCGATCTACGTCGAAGGGCTGTCGTTCCACTATGTCAAGAACATTGACGACGTGATCTCGTACATATTCAAAGATTAATTTCTATCTTGGTAATCATTTAAAAAAATAACTTGAACAATTTGCATATCTTTATGGTCTATATTTCTTTTCTCATCAGTCATGTGCCACCGGCACACTCCTTCTTCCAAAAGAAATCTATCCTCATAAATCTAAAACAAATTTAGTTCAACTTATTTTTTTAACGATTACATAGCGGTCATTATGGACGTAAGGATAGAACAAAGTTGGAAACAGGCGCTGCAAGGTGAGTTCGAGAAACCCTACTTTGCCGCGCTTGTGCGTTATCTGCACGGAGAGAAGGCACAGGGGAAGGTGATCTTTCCTCCCGGACCGGAGATATTCAAGGCGTTTGAGCTGACTCCTGTCGATCAGGTGAAGGTTGTGATTCTCGGCCAGGACCCTTACCACGGCTACGGTCAGGCGATGGGGCTGAGTTTCTCGGTTCCGGACAATGTGCCGGCTCCGCCGTCCCTCAAGAACATATTCAAAGAGATTGAGGAAGATCTGGGAATCCGCATGAGCGGCCGTCCGAACCTTGAGAAGTGGGCGCGTCAGGGGGTGCTGCTTCTGAACTCCATCCTGACGGTGCGTTCGGGGGAGGCGGCATCGCACAGCGGAATCGGTTGGCAGCAGTTCACCGATGCCGTCATCCGTTATATTTCTGATAATTGCAACGGTGTTGTCTTTCTGCTGTGGGGCAATTACGCCCGTAGCAAGAAGGAACTCATCGACACATCACGGCACTATGTGCTGGAGGCGGCGCACCCGTCTCCGCTGGCCAGAGGCGCGTTTTTCGGCTGCCGTCATTTCTCCAGGACGAACGAGATCCTCATGGGCGAGGGCAAGACACCGATCGACTGGAGGTTATAATCCGACTTGAAAGCCGACTATATTCAAAGAATTTATAATGAGTCGTACAGCATTGTTTCCTGGGTCGTTCGACCCGTTTACATCAGGTCATTTGAACATCTTGACCAGAGCCTTGACGATATTCGACGAGGTCATTGTGGCGGTGGGAATCAATCAGGATAAGCGCGGTTTCTTTTCGATGGAGCAGCGCGAGGACATCATCCGTCAGGCCACCCGAGGAATGGATGGAGTGAGGATCATTCACTACGAGGGACTTACCGTCGACATTTGTCGTGAGATTGGAGTCCGCCACATCGTCAGGGGGGTGAGGAATATGACCGATTTCGACAATGAGCAGGCGATCGCCGACGCGAACCGCCATCTTGCCCCGGAGGTGGACACCATCATCATCCCGACCGCCCAGGAATATTCACACATCTCCTCTTCTGCCGTGCGGGATGTCGTCCGCCATCATGGGAATCTGTCGCAGTTCATCCCTGATGGAGTCGTGCTGCCGGAAGTGAAATGAAAAGGTTCTCAGTCATATTCGTAAGTCTTATTCTTTGGCTTTTTCCGTCGTTCCTTTGCGCCGGGCAGGTAGACTCTTCCCGTTTGGCCGCGTTGGACGAGCGGTTGGAGGAATATTTCCGCACTCTGGAGCCGGAAAGGATCGAGGTGAAGAATGAGGAATGTGACTTGTTGATCAGTTCGGCTCAGGATTCTCTTTTGCGCCGCCACATCGCCTTGAAGATTTACGACCATTATCTTGAGTCTACGGTAATGGGGGATGAGGCCGTGGCCATCCATCTGACTGACAAATGGTTCGCTTCAGGCTTGATTGACATGGGCGGGGATGAGGTCCTTTTGAACGCCAAGGTCTATGCCGACTTCAACAGGCAGTCTCTGTTGGGGATGCCGGCGCCGTCCGTGGTCATGGAGACTCCTGAAGGTGAGAAGGTTGAGGTCGGCGGACACGCGAGCCGCTACCGGGTGCTGTTCTTCTACGACACGGATTGCTCCAAGTGCAAGCTGGAGACAGTCCTTTTACGGGCTAAACTCAATACAAGGAATTGGCCTATCGATGTTTATGCCATCTATACTGGTGTGGATCCCGACAGTTGGAGGGTGTGGCGCCAGTCTAAATTCGATGTGCGCGCAGCCAAGACCAAGGTCATCCATCTTTGGGATCCGGAAGTCACGTCTGATTACCAGATGAAGTACGGCGTGCTTCAGACGCCGAGGATGTTTCTCCTCGACCGTTCCGGAACCATCATCGGCAGGGGAATGGACACGCGTGCCCTGGATCAGCTGCTCGGCATTGTGCTCGCTGACACAGCTTATGAATATGGCGGCCAGGCTTCGGCTGCTTTGATGGACAAGTTGTTCGCTTCGTATGATGATGATGATGATGATGATGATGATGATGATGACGCGCCTGATTCGTTGTCAAGAGTTCGTCCAAATAGGCCGCTGAGCTTGTCGAAGCGCCCTGACACCGCAAGAGTCCTGTCAATGGCCAAGGCCTTGGAGGACCGTACTCTGGCCAAAGGCGACACCATTTTCTTCAAACACCTTGAAGGCGACCTCCTCTACTGGCTCACCTCCCGCCGCGACGAACTCAGCAAGGAAGGCACTCTCCCTTTCATCAATGAATATATCCTCTCACGTCCAGACATCTGGAACACCCAGGACGACACCCTCAAGGTCGTGGGTCTCGCCCGCATGATGAAAGACCTGCTTTCCCGCACTCCTGTCGGTTCGAAATTGCCCGATGCCAAGGAACTTATGTCCGGCGTTGTCAACGTCTCTTCTCTTCGTGGTTGGACTAAGGATTGGGACCGCATGCACAGAAAGGGAGGCTATATAGTATTCCACACCGAGGGCTGTCCGGTCTGCAAGGCAGAACTCACCGCCGCTGATTCTTTGGGACTGAGGATTTTGGATGTGAATGTCGATGAGATTATGGTCTCCAATCCGGATCTTGCCAAGGTTCTTCTCGACACCTTTGACCTCTCCTCCATGCCGTTCATCATCGAGGTCGGCCGCCGTGGTGTCATCCACCGCCGCTACGTCTCCTTTCTGTCCGGTCGCAGTGGTTCGGCAGGCTCACCAACCGGTTGCTGAGCTTGTCGAAGCGACATCTATCCAGTAATGCTCCGCAGCACCCGCGCCAACTGATCCGAGCAGGAGGTACCTCGCCCGTGGCAGTTGACACCGGACAGTATTTCTATGGCCTTGCCGGCATCCATACCCTCCAGAAGCCTTCCTATCGCCTGAAGATTTCCGTCACACCCTTTGATGTAATGAAGGTTGTGGATCTTGCCGTCAACGAGATCGAAGTCAATCTGTGCCGAGCAGACAAGCGCGCTCGGAACCGCCGTTATATGTCTGACACCATCCGTCGTTTTGTCAGACAGTATTTTAAAATCGTCACCTATAGCCATTGTGGTAATTATTAAACGTTTAAACAAACAAATTTATAAAATTTTCGTGAAAATAAACGTAACTTTGCACGGCATTTGAAGAGAACCAATGCCGGAATAAAACAGATAATTAATTTCTAAACACATAGAATTATGGTATCATACAAAGATCTTGGCCTGGTCAACACCAGAGAGATGTTCGCAAAGGCCGTAAAGGGTGGCTATGCTATTCCTGCTTTCAACTTCAACAACATGGAGCAGCTTCAGGCTATCATCCAGGCAGCCGCCGAGGAGAAGTCACCTGTCATCCTTCAGGTTTCCAAGGGAGCCCGCAACTACGCTAACCAGACCCTTCTCCGCTATATGGCAGAGGGAGCCGTACAGTATGCGAAGGAACTCGGTTGGGAGCATCCTCAGATCGTTCTTCACCTTGACCATGGTGACACTTTCGAGCTCTGCAAGAGCTGCGTTGACATGGGATTCTCATCAGTCATGATCGACGGCTCCGCCCTTCCTTACGAGGAGAACATCGCCCTTACCAAGAAGGTCGTTGAGTACGCACACAAGTATGATGTCACCGTTGAGGCCGAACTTGGCGTTCTCGCCGGTGTTGAGGATGAGGTTTCCGCCGAGGAGTCTCACTACACAAAGCCTGAGGAGGTCATCGACTTCGCCACACGTACAGGCTGCGATTCACTCGCAATCTCAATCGGTACCTCTCACGGCGCTTACAAGTTCAAGCCGGAGCAGTGCACAAGAGACCCTAAGACCGGACGTCTCGTTCCACCTCCACTCGCATTTGACGTTCTCCACGAGATTGAGAAGAAACTCCCTGGATTCCCGATCGTTCTCCACGGATCATCTTCAGTTCCTCAGGAATATGTCGACACCATCAACAAATTCGGTGGCAAGCTTCCTGACGCTGTAGGTATCCCTGAGGAGCAGCTTCGCGAGGCCGCCAAGAGCGCTGTCTGCAAGATCAACATCGACTCAGACTCCCGTCTCGCCATGACCGCCGCCATCCGTAAGGTATTCGCTGAGAAGCCAGGCGAGTTCGACCCGAGAAAGTACCTCGGACCAGCCCGTGACGAGATGAAGAAGCTCTACGAGCACAAGATCGTTGACGTCCTTGGCTCAAACGGCAAAGCTGAGTAATTCGATCTGTGAGGCCTAAACTCCTTACAATCAATTGACAGAATGATTCCCTCTGGTCGATATCGACTGGAGGGAATTTGTTAATATATTCGCTGATAAGTAGTTGCTCGATACGTGATAGCGGATAATTTGTATCTGTTTATTCCATCAAAGATCAGTTGGATGGTTGAGATGCTTTGTGAGGATAACAACGTGGATGTTCTTGATGCTGTCAGGAGTGTTTATGGTTCAGACACGTACCGTTGTCTGGAGAACGAAGACAGCAAACTGTGGCATTTCGGTCCTGTCGCATTGTATTAGGATTTGATGGACGGAAAATGAGACAGCCAAGGGCGTTGTCTGCAAGAGCAACATCAAGATTGTTGACGTCTTCGGGGCCGACAGGCAGCCTGTGATCACTGGCTTCGTCAACTGTTTGGCAATGAAGGCCGTACCAGTTACACTATTGGAACTATCTATGGAGCAAATATTCAATGGATAATGTTATGAATCGCCGACCGTGGCCATTTCGCAGAGATATGCGTCACACCTGAGAATTCATTTGATTGTCAGGCAGTGATTTAGTACTCAGGGTGTGGATGTTTTCTCACACCTGAGAGACAGGATCCTCGTCGCAGCGCGTTCTGTGGGTGCTGTTCTTTCTTAGGTGTGAAAAACGCCGCATATCTGAAACTGTATTTTCTTGATAATTATTGAGTTGCGTTTTTAGGTGTGTGTTGTTGACGAGAATTAGTTTTGTCATTTTAAAGAAACAGATTTGTACTCAAGACAAAAAAATAATATATTCTCAGGTGAGAAAGTAAGACTTTCAGAAAAGACATAATTTATATTAACAGGCGTTATTGTCCGTGCTTCCTTGATACTTCGACACTTTCAACAGTAGCACAACGGAATTAACGCCCACGCAGTTCAAGGAACTCATGGGCTTTTTCGTTGGAATGTGCTACAGGTAGTCGAAGACCTCAAGGATCGGACCAATGAGAAAGTCCACTTTTTGGTATGGATACGTATGAACAGGATTATCCTTTAAATCAGATTGAGGGTCAAGTTTCAGAAAGTCAGTCGATAACATGTGCATCTTCCTGCCCGGTTCAGGTGGGAGGATGTTCTTTTAATATATTCATGGAGAATTGGTTGGCCTCCAGATCATAGGCCTTCTCAATCTCATCTCGTACACACCAAAGTGCGGCAAACTATCCTATATCAACACTCCAGTCATATACTGGACGCACAGTAATATGAAAACCATCTTTATCGATCTCATCGTAATCGTGATCTGTCAGTAGAAGCAGATTATTGCAACCAGTTGCTTTGGCGGCCATTATAGCACCGTTTAGCTCACGTTGCTTCGTTTTGGGAGAAGAAATATCATATGACACTTGTACTGCCTGCAACACATCATCGCCTTTGCAGATGATGAAGTCGCATTCTCCAGAGCGCTCAAGCATATAATACACATCCCAACCTTCCACGTTACACTTCCTTAAAAGTTGGGTGAGTACTATGGTCTCAAGGCGCCATCCCAGATTGTCTCCGGAGAAAGCGTCTTTTCTCTGGCTCATCATGGACACATCCACTGCAAGTCCATCATAGCTGACGAGATGGGACTTGGAAAGACGGTCCAGGCTATTGGGGCGGCGGAACTTCTCCGTAAGTCAGGGCTGGTGTCTTCCGTGTTCATTGTCTGTCCTACATCGCTAAAATACCAGTGGCAGAAGGAAATCGAAAGATTCACCGACTCCTCTGCGGTGGTGATTGAAGGTAATCCCGTCACGCGGGCTCAGATGTACAAGAGCGATGCGTTCTACAAGATTGTCTCATTTCATACGATGAACCGGGATGTTTGCATGAAAGGGGAGTTGTACGCGGAATGTGTTATTATGGATGAGGTTCAGAGGCTTAAGAACTTGAACACCCAGATCGCAAGGTCGGCCAGACATATTCATTCCGACTATTCCATCATTCTTTCGGGCACACTGTTGGAGAACAAACTGGAGGATTTATATTCAGTGATGCAGTTGGTGGACCAGTACTGCCTTGGGCCGTACTACAAGTTCATCGAAGAGACGACGGTGCGTGATGAGACGGGCAAGGTCTTGTCCTACCGCAATTTGAATATGGTCTCGGAGAAGATCCGCTCCCGCCTCATCCGTCGCGGCGAGGCGGTTGATGAGGGCTTTCAATGCTGTCGGCTATGCGGATGCGGCGGGGAAGTATGCTATACTCAAGGAGATGCTTGGAGGTGTCGGCCGCAATGTGCTGATTGCCTCTAATGTGCAGATCTACACGGCTACACATTCGGTCATTCCGGAGGAACGACGTTTGTCTGGGGGCGGGGATGCCTGCATCACCATCGCCAAGCCGGTTACGATCAAGGACAACGCCTGGATCGGAGGCGGTGCGATCATCCTGCCGGGAGTGACGATAGGGGAAGGTACCACAATCGGAGCCGGAAGTGTTGTCACCAAGGATATTCCTGACCGCTGCGTCGCTATCGGCAGCCATTGCCGCATGATCCGAACCCTTTGATAATAGTGTTTGTCCTGACCTATTGACGGAATTTGTACCCCAAAAAGCCCTCTGGGGTACCAAGCGCATCAATAACGCCATTTGGTACACCAGAAGGCCTTGTGAGGTACGATGGCCGGAAGTCATCAGAAGGCAAATGCTGCTCCGATGTGCAGTTGGTTGCGCTTGAGTGTTGAATTGGCCGCGCTTGTCAGGTCCGGTTCATAAGTCCACCTTACGCTTTACTGAATGTCTTTCAGAACGGCGTGAGGGGAAGCAGAGCCATCTTGAAATGCTGGAACCCGAAAGAAATGCCGATGATTGTCACGCAGTAAAGCAATCCTGCGAAGAAGTGGCCGAGGGAAACCAGCAGACCTCCCAGAACGAGCCATAGAATATTTCCGAAGAATCTTAGAAGGTGTTGTTGTTATGCGTCTTGCCTGTTTTTTTTCGCCGAATCATCCTCGGAAGATGACTTCCAGACCATCGTAGGCGGCGCGGAGAGGGGAGGGGAGGCTGGCGTCAAGCTGGGCTTGAGTGCCGTGGAGTGTCCTTGCCATGTGGGTGAGGTACACGGGCTGCCCTTTGGGAGCGTCGAGTCTTCCGGTGGCCTGAAGGACATGGGCGGTCCTGAGTACAGTGCCGACGCTTGAATGGGTGTATATTCTGAAATCCTCATCGTGGTCGATTCCCATGGTGGCTTCCATGATGAGTCCGGTTATAGGTTTCCCGTCAGCGATATGGGCGTCTATCCCGACGATTCTGGCGGCTCTTACTGGAATTCCGCCTGTGTCGGTCGCATACAGAACACGTACGGGGCCTTTCTCGATCAGATAAATGAGCGTCTGCTCGTTGTCATCTTTTGTCGCATGGTTGCCGGGAAGAGCCGTGATCGTGATGTCTCCGCACTTCGTTTTCTGACCGATCGCAAGGCCGATTACCTTTGGTGCGGACTGACCAAGTCTGGCTGCGGCCGCGTCAAAATCAGCCTTTGCCCTTTCGATCCATGTGTCTCCTACATAGACCACGCTTGCATGGAGTGTCTCGATCGCAGCCTTGGCGTTGTAGTGGTCCGAGTGTGAGTGGGTATAGAATACGGCGTCTAGACGCTTGAACCCTGCCGGAAGCATGTCGGTGTCGGACGGGGTGAAGTCAATCAGGATGCGGTTGTCAAGGAGCAAGCTCGAAAGCCGTCTCAATTCTCCTCTTTCGTCCACACCTTTCCAATCCGCCGCTCCGGTGCCCAGGAACTTCACAACCAAATCCCCAGTGCCGGCTTCCCCGCATTCAGATGAATATCCTCCCGTGGAATCTTTTGCGACTGATCCCCTCGCTGAACCTTCCGAAGGCTTGCACCCGGCGGGAATCCCGGACGCTTTAAGGGGCATAGAATTGGACATCGCCCCTGCGGCGACCGCCACGGCTCCTATCTTGATGAATTTTCTTCGGTCCATATTCCGTTTCTGTTTTGTCTGCTTTTTGAACGTTATTATTGACGAAAATCTTCGTTAGGGGCCCTTAACCGCTTCGGCGCTAACTTATTCCTCGTGGCATCATACACGTCTATGCGTACTTGCTGTAAAAAGGAGAGAGCGCAGTTTCTTAGAAGGTCAATTGCAGCTCGACCGACGGAAGAAACCTGTCTCCGACATGACTGTGGAGATAATCAAATTTGGTTTTCAGCCCTATGGTTGTGCTTTCTTTTACTACTCTGAGGTACTCGATATCCGCTCCGACCATAACATGGTCCGATGAAAGGATTTCCATGTCATGTGGGTACCATTCCTTAACAGGGCGACTTTCAGCGCGGGCTCCGTTGTAGACATATTCACCATCAATGCCCTTGTAGCCTTTGAGCTGCAAACCTGCCGTCAGGTTGCTCCTTTTGAAGAAGAATTGCCTTGAGGCTCCTGCTTCCGCACTGACACCGGAATATTTGAACAGACTGTGAGGGGTGACGTAGCTGTCATTCTTACTGATGTACCTGACCCTTGAGTGGATGTTCCACAAAAATGATTGATCTTTGGTCATGTAGTAATCGTAGGACAAAGCCGCGTCTAAAGTGCGGTATTTGCTCATTGTTGCCTTGGAAACCACTTCCCAGCCAACACCATTGATTTGTTTGGTGGCATATTCAGTTCCATTGGTCAACTTGTATAGTGAGTTGAGCGACAATTTGTGCAGGGTGTTGCCACGCTCTGAAATCAGTCTGGCATCCAAAAAGCAATCATTGACGCTGCTGAGTCCCATGTCACGGGGTTGGGTCGCGTCTTGCCTCAATTCTGTACGGCTTAATCTGCAGCCAGCGTCTACCAACAGCTCTATGCCTGAGTCAAGCCCGTACTGTATGGCTCCACCGTAACTGTTGCCTTGGTAGTACATTGTGTAGAGGCCTCCGGAGCCGACCACATCTTCCGTGAAATTCCCTAATCCTTTCAAGACAAACACATTCTGCAGCAACGAACTGTTGCTAAGGGTAGGAGCGGACCTTTCAAGGTAGTGTGAGTATAGGATGTTCATCCCCAAGGAGTGATGTGATCCTATCGAGAAGACAAACGATGGCGAAAGGTCTACATCGTAGGCCGTGGATTCACTGCGGGGGTCCTGCTGTTTTGCCGCGATGCGGTCACGGTACCGGACGTGTAGTCCACCGAAGTGCCGTCCTGCCAAAGGAACCGCCATCTTGAACTCCATGTCGTACGATTGTCTTTTTCTGTCACTCAATGTGGTGTCAGCTACATTGTAGATAAAGCGCTCGTCGAATGGATCATAGACCAATGTGTTGAAGCGTGTCCCTGAATCGGAAAGGTTGTCGTAAGAGAACTGTCCCCAAAGCTTGATTTTGCCAATCGAAGCGCAACCTGCCGTGTTGAAGTGAACATCAGAGGCTGACTGTGGCTCTTGAAACAGATGGTGATCTCCTGTGCGGAAGTCGTATGAGAGGATTGCGGTGTTGTTGGGTCTCTGGCTGCTTTTACCCATCAGGGCCGCGTTCCCAGAATCAATCCAAAGGGTTCTTTCTTTATTCAATAATCCGTTGTCCTGCGCCCGCACGGAAATAGGTGTGAGCGCAAGAATCAACGGGAATATTCTAAGAAAAATGCTTTTCATTTATTCAGGACTATTTTGCCCATGACGCCTTCTTTGAGTTCCTTCTGATTGAAGGGTCTTTGGCTACCGTGAAATCATTTGTGGAGTTGTTGGTGTCCTGATAGATTGGGTTTCCTTCGGAAGATGCGCCTTCTTCCTTTCTGACAATTGACTCTTTGACATAAGTGCCGCCAACCCATGTCTTGCCTGCGTCAATGTTCTCAGGAAGGTATGGATCTTTTGTGGAATTTTGAACCCAGTTTACACCGTCAAGTACATCTGAACGGAGGATAGGAACATAAGTTCCTGATGGTTTTCCTCCATTATAATTCGCGATAAGTGTGGCTTCTGCTATCGGGCTTGAAGGAGCGAACAGGATCAATCCTGCATTCGAAGTAGAAACCAGGTACTGATTGGAGATGTTGGTATTATGCGGGTTGTGCAGAATCATGTTCTCTGAGGACGGGTTGTCAACCTGCCCTTTATCGATGTACTTGTCGCAGACTGTCTCGAATTCAGCGCTTGACAGATCTATGGAGTTCGGATTCTTGTCCGCGGCAGTGTGATCAGTGGCGGAAGAGGCGATGATAAAGGATTCACCCGGGTTGAGAAGATAAGTCTTGCCGTCTCCCGGAATCTGCCAGATGATGTCCTTTACTGCCACATAGTCGTCAGCGACCATCTTTGTGGATGTTCCGTCAGCTGCGACGAGGTGACCGTTATTGTCTGCAAAGTTTATGAGTGATGAAGAATAGTTGCTTGAAGAACTGATGCAGAGTCCATCGACATAGACAGGCTCGCTGCCATTGTTGTAAATCTCGAAAAAGTTGTCCTTCATGTAATTGGTCTTCGATGGAGTCTTGCTGCCGCAGTAAAATATCTCCTTGAAGATGAGCGATGATGACTTGGTCGCGGAGATTTTGATGGAGGTAAGGGCGTCCTCTGAATCTATGACAACAGCCTTCGCGCTTCCGAGGTAGTTGTAGATGGAGTAGCGGGCGGTGGCCACGACATCATAGACCCCTTCGATCAGTTGGGAAACTGACACGGATTTGCTGGTAGTCTCTAACTCGGTGATCTCACCGGTGTTCGTGTTTGTGAAAGTGACAAGATAGCTGTCCGGTGATGGAACACCTTCCGCGAATCCGGATTCATCAAGACTGATGTCAAAATCGAAGAAATTCACTTTGTCCTTTTGGCATGAAGTGAAGGACAGGGCTGTGGCTAAAGCCAAAACAGCGATAATGATTGTTTGTTTCATATACAATAATGTTAAGATGTTGTCCTAAATTTTAACCTTGAGCTCAAATCCGAAATACATTGGGGAGTTCAGCTCCGAATATGTGCCGATGCTTATTTCGGAAGGGTCCAAAGGTCTGGAGTTGAATATGTTGTTGACAAAGAAAGATGCTGTCATCAGATCTCCGATCTCCTTGGAAATGTTCAGATTGAACACAACCGTGGGGATTGTGTGGCTCACTGTGAAGCGGCTCGGTGATTTGATGTCATACATGTACTTATAGGCAGGATCCGACGCCATCGCTGAGGTGAATTCCTCCACGCATCCGTCTTTCGCGCTTATGAAGCGTTGAGGCAGTTCATCGTTGTTGTAGTCAGTCCAGTTGCGTGTGAACACATTTAACTGTGTGGAAAGTGTGACCACGAACCCGATGGATGGAATGTTGTGTGTCACCCGCAGCGTAGTGAGAAATTTCTCGAAATTGACACGGCTGACGAAAGGATCATAGACAGACACATTCGCATCGACATAGCTGCCGGAACGCTGTCTGAAATCAAAGGTGTACCCTGCATTGGCGCTTTGGGTCGTCATCCATGCCCCGTTGAGGAAAAATGAAGTACGGATGCCATCGAAACGGCCGAGGTTCAGTTCATATTCAATTCCCCGGTTGTGCTCGTAGCGAGTGTTCATCGGCTTGTAATACCTGAAAAACTTCTTGTCGTTCCGGGTCAAGTCGAAAACCGGAGCTCCGGATTCATCGGTGCCCACAACGGAGTAAGTAAGGTACGGAAGCAGGACGAAGGTGTCAAAATCCGAACCGAACGTGTACCCGTTCTTCATCAATTCGTCATAGAATGTGATCTTAAGAGTGTAGCGGGAGGCGATTGTCAGATCAATGCCGAACTCAAGCTTGCGGTTCCTTGCCATTTCCAGTTTGCTGTTGGAAGTGTCGAATATTCTTGTGCTCGCTATCACGATTTTATCTTCTGGAGACTGCACGCTGTTGTTGAAGTAGGTCTGGTCGCAGTAAGCGTTGTTCGGATGAAGGTATGATGCGGTAGGAGCCTTCGCCGTGATTCCGTAGCCGCCCCTTAAATTCAGAACGTGGGGGATAATCTCATAGCTGAGATTGATTCTTGGAGATAAGGCATCCAGGATCCCTACCATGTCGTAACGCAATCCAGCGCTTAGGTTAAATGCTCTGCTCAAGACAGTCGCCTTGAATGAACTCTCAGCGAACACACCGAACTGATTCACGAAAGGAATGTCATCGAGAGGCCTTTCCCGGTAGCCGGAATCTGCGTTCGTACTGTGTGGGGGAGGCGTTCCTTCCGGGAACACAAGCCCTCTTCCCAAGTTTCCGTCGGATTTGAAATCCACACCGGCAAGGATGGTTTCGTTGGCATTGCCCCAAGATTTGAACAGCTTTGCGATGAGTTTGGCGTAACTGTTCATCTCTCTGCTGTAGAAGTCGTAGTGAGAAAAGTACGAGTCCGGCATAAATGTGGCGAATGTCCCGGACGAAACCTGTTCAGGACTGAAATTCGTTATCTTGCCGCCGTGAATGTCATAATAATCTTTTCCGGGAACGTTGCTGACGATTGTCCCGTCAACCATGTTGTTGGTGTACAAGGATGTGGCGTTGGCACAAATTTGCTCTTTGAAAGAGTCTTTCAGCGTGAAACTGTTGGAAAGGTCATATCTGATGGATTTTAGCCAGCCGACATTCGCGCTCCAAGTTCCGTTGGTGCTGATGCGGTAGCCGTAACTCTTCCCGCCTGACGCGAGACGGGATCTCAAGTCATCGGGATTTGGATTTCTGGTGTCCTTCCCGAATCTCAGATCAATGGAACTGGTGCTGGAAAGCCTGTTGAAAGTGTTGCTGTAAACGGCCTTGAAATTGACTCTCTGATAGTTGGCGTAATTCTCAGTGGTCTTGGAATTGCTGTAGGCATAATCGGAACTGAGGTGCAGGCTGCCGGCCTGCGGAGAAATCCGGAATCCTTTGGAAAGAGAAGCCTGATAGATTTTGGGATCGGTCTTGAGCCTGACAGTCAGAGGCTCCGCACCTGCTTTGGAGTTTATGATGACGGCTCCGGATGTCAGGTCTCCGTACTGGACGGACGGAATTCCTCTTATGACCTCAATGGACTCAATGTTGTCTGTGGAAATCGAGCGCACATCCACTCCTGAGTTAGGAACAGAGCCTGCATTGAATGTGGAAGTACCAGCGATGGTGGTGGACGTGCCGTTCATGGCGGAGCTGATACCTTCCATGTTCGCATTGTTGGACACCGGTGATCCGTCAATGATGATGGCGGTTCCAAGACTGTTCATGTCGCTGCCGGAGGCGGTACGGAGATTGAGGCTTTGGGCGCTTGACAGACTTGGGTTTGACAAACTGACACCAGGCAGCAGCTGCATCACATCTCCAAGCGAACTTGTCAGGGCGTGGTCAATGGCCTGACGGGATATTGTGGATGCGGTGGCTTCACCTGCCTTGCTGCTTTGGGCGACCACCTGAACTTCTTTCAGGCGGAAGGAACTTTGCTTTAAAGTAAAGTTGTAGGTTGTTCTGCCCGGGCGTCTTAGCGTCAAAGTGGAATCAATGCTGACGTAACCGATCATCTCAATGTGGAGGTCATATCGCCCTTCGTCCAAGTTGTCGAAGGAGTAGTTGCCCTCCGCGTCAACCACGGAGTACATGCCTGCCGGATTGAGCACAACGACAGCCGCCTCAAGCGGTACTGACTTCCCGTTTTCAATGGTTGTCACCTTGCCGCTCAGCCGGATTTTTCCGTCACTCTGCATTGAGTGGCCGATGTTCCCATGAAGCAAAAACAGAAACAGTAGCGGAATTATGTATTTCAATTCCTTCCTCATCTGTACATAGCTTGTTATTCGCTGATTCTTCGTATGCTCTTTGTAAGTTCAGCCCGCAGGCGTGGATCACTTTCTTTTTCAAGAAGAGATTGACAGAGACTCTGGGCGTGGGGCGCGAGATAGGAATAGCGATACCATCCAAGTGTCTCAGCGATAAGTAATTTTATATCTGGATCCGAACATCTTGTGTAATATTCGGCAATCGGGTCAAGCGCATCCGCCCGGCATTGGTTCCTTTGCGCGCGGATGAAAAGTTTTGCCGACCTTAGGTCAATGGACTCACTTGACAGATTGTCGATGTCTGCTTTCTTGGAGGACGAATTTGAATCAATGTACTTGCAAAGGGACTCTTTGCCATCTTCGCCTTTCCAGTACGGAGTAGAAAGCACAAGACTCTTGGCCTTCTCCCCGTCAATTGTGACGAACAGAGACTTGATGTGGAATAGCACCCTCTTGGATGTCAGCGGGTCAAGGAACAACTGTACCGCCTTTTCGGCAAGTGTCGGAGACTGATTGTAACTTGCGAATTTGGCCCCGAGTCTTTGGAGGAGCTCGTAATCGTCGTCAAGCGCCAGAAGGATAGCCTTGTCAAAGCAGTCAGGTGCGATCTCCGCATTGCCGTCGAATGCCGCCAGCCTTACAATTTCTGAGGATGAATTGCTCTGAATATCAATCAGTTCTTCTGGCGTGATCGAACCACGTCTTGCCAATTTCCTTATTGCAAGAGCCTTGACATCAGGATGGACTTCCTTCGATGCGATGGCCTTTCTCCAAAATTTGTCGGAATATTCTCCACGTCCCGCAGCGGCATCCCATGAGCTTAAGGAAGAATAGTGGAAAGTAGGGTCTCCGAATATGTGGGTTTCCAGATTCCAGATGTTCTTGTAGATGTTTCCGGCGCAGACGCCTTCGCTGAAAAGTCCAACCATCTCATCGCACCAGACATCCTGGAGCGAATTGACGGAATGGGCAAGTGCCGCAAGCGTGGAGTTCTTGTCGGAGAAAAGGTAATGTGACACGATGTAGTCATCCTCGATGAAAGCTCCGTTGAAACAGGCGTCAAATATGATGAATCTGGCCGCTATGCTGTGGGCGTCAACGTCTTCCGGGTAGATGTCCATGGATCGGCTATAGAGGCTGTCCTGGGCTATGAATTTCGGGTCGGACGCTTCTTCCAGCCATTGGGCGGGGATGCCGTAACGGTTGATGAAATCGGCTTTGAGCTTGTCCGGATTGCGTGAGGAACGCATCTTTACACGGAAATAGTTCCGCGCGAGGGAAAGCCAACCATCAGGAGAGGAAACGTAAGGGGATCCGTTGAGCAGCTGCATGTCGTTGTAGCCATGATGATGGAGTATGGCGAGATCCACGCTTGGCTCGGAAAGGCCGACGAGGAGTCTGTCCTTGACTGATTCATCGAAATCATGATTGATGAAATCCACCTTCCCGCCATTGGTCTCAATTGTCGGAAACTGCTCGTGAAGGGCCTTGTACTCAGCCATTCTGGACACCATTGATTCCGAATTGTAACCGTGCCCCGCGAAGAACAGGACATGATTTACGGCAGCGGCGTCTTTCTTGGCTTTCACAGCTTTCCTCAAGAATGCGTCAATGAGCTCATATTTATGAGCCTTGTCCGCAGGCTTGATTCTGGATGTGTAGATTGCGGAACGAATCCTCTGCGGTGAATCCTCGCTCAAGGAATAGTAGAAAAGTTCCGGCTTGTCAGCGTCTCTCTTTAGAAAGCGGAACTCCAAGTTGAAATCGTCATAGAATCGATCCGATGGCACACTAGAACTCTTCCAGTCGCGTTGTTGATTCATTTTGAACGCTGAACTCAGGTGCTGCGCATCCCTAATCATAGGAACAGGTATGTCGCCCAGAAGCACGGCTCCTTCCAGGGATTCGTGTTCGTAAAGGTTTTTCAATGCCGCGCGCAGTGAGTCCGGAACGCCCCATCTGTCTATGAGCAGAATGCCTCGTTTGCCGTCAAGCCGCATGCTTGAAATGTACTCCTCAATGGCGGAGGAGGCGTGGGAGTAAGTGATGGAGTCCGTGACTACGGCGACCGATGCGCGGGCGGATGGCCTCGCGGAAGAAATAATGCTGCACAACATCGCAGCCAGCACGAATATCGTGCGATGTCTGAAAATACTACTAACCATGG
>ERZ808246.405-NODE-405-length-37034-cov-6.244247_pt1 | contig 37034 bp, 23 predicted proteins | sample MGYA00521083_ERZ808246 | MGnify/ENA primary metagenome ERZ808246 (study PRJEB31516, sample SAMN03275577) | gut metagenome | biome: mammalia-associated habitat; material: feces | host: Papio cynocephalus | place: Kenya | collected 2012-07-07 ...
GCAACCTTTCGGTTGTGAGGATTCAAATTATCGCAGCGCAACGCCGCAGATCGCCTCTTATTTGGATTTTGACGCGATGGTGTATGTAAATCCGAAGGAGATAGACTCAGCGAACTGCAGTCCGCGCTTTACCATAACCTTCTCCCCAGTAACTGCGTCAATCACTTCCTTGCCGTTTTCCTCCTTCACTTTGAAGACATTGGTGTCGTAGATCATGTTGGTAGTCACGGTGAGGGCAAAATACTTCGCGAGCTTCCAGTCAAACTTGTTGTCCCAGTTGAAACGGATGTTCGGATTATACTTGCCGTTGTCCTTCTTGCTCAGATAGTCGGTGAAAAGGACAATCTGTGAGGTGTACTTGAAATTGTCGTTGATGTTCACCTTAAAGTCCGTCTTGAGCTGGGCACCGAACTGGAAGAGAGCCGGCTTGTAGGCCGAACCGTTACTCAGAGCATTGCCGAAGCGCACATATTCATCATACGCAGTCTTGTCCTCACCGGTAAGGGAGGCTATCGCTTCTGGCGTCAAGTCCTTAAACCTTGTCCGCGCAGCCTCGTAATTATCCATACCATCGGTGTAAGCCTTATCGAGTTTCATTCCGTAAGCCTTACGGAACTGACTGTCAGTCACCACTGTAAAACCACCTGTAAGCGGAGCGAAGCTGACAGAAACCCAATTTGCCGGATTCCAGTCAAGACCGAGCGCCAATGTAGTGTAGGCAGGTGACAGTAAACCGGACTTCGGCTTACGGGCATTCTGCCAGGCTTTTGTTTGGTCCTTCTTGGAAAGCCCCTCAAGGGTAGCATCCGTGCCGAACCACTCGGTCACCTGTGCTGCGGACGGTGTCGGATAGTCATATCCCTTGGCGAACTGGCTCTTGAAGTCGAAGTTCGCGGAAGCATAAAGCTGCTCGTGAATCCTGTGTCCCCACTTGCTCTCAAGATAGATTCGGTCGTTGCTCTTCTGAAAAAGCGGCTTTGAAGAGGCGTAGAGCAGTCCGAACTCCAGCTGGAGACGGTTGTTCCAGAACATCTTGTCCTTCTTCCAGTTCGCATTGCCGTCGGCGTAACCCTTGAGCGTGAAGGTGTTGTCTCCACCGGCAGCCCAGTTCGTGAGGCTCGTCTGCCCCACATTTATCTGGGTCGTGAGCGAATTTGTCCAATAGTTCGGCTTTTTCGGCTTGGCTTCCTGAACCGGAGCGGACGCAAACGCGGCTGCGGCTTCCTGTGCGGCCTTCTGCACGTCATCCTGAGCTGAAGCGGTGAACGCCGTAAGCGCCATCATCACGATGGCAACAAATGTTTTTTTCATATCGTCAACACACAAACTAATAAGAAATTGAGAATATCACCCTGCGGTGCGAAGGCTTGCCGGTGTAGATGCACCTGCCCTCCTCCTCGCAGACATAGCTGTCAATCGGGATGCAGCGTATGGTGGCCTTGGTCTCCTCCTTGATGCGCTCCTCGGTCTCTGTCGTGCCGTCCCAGTGGCAGAGCAGGAAGCCGCCCTTCTTGATTTCTTCCTTGAACTCGTCCCAGGAGTCAACCTTGCGCACATTAGCGTCACGGAACGCGAGAGCCTTTTTATACATATTCTCCTGAATGTCCTTCAGCAGCTGTTCGATGTGAGCGGAGACCCCTTCCTGAGAAATCGAAGCCTTCTCCAGAGTGTCCCTGCGGGCAATCTCAAGCGTGCCGGCGGCGAGGTCACGCGGACCCATCGCGATGCGCACCGGAACTCCCTTGAGCTCCCACTCGGCGAACTTGAAGCCCGGGCGCAGGGTGTCGCGGTCGTCAATCTTCACGCTCACGCCGTCCTTCTCAAGTTCAGCCTTAATCTGAGACATCCTTTCAATAATTGCATTGTGCTCATCCTCAGTCTTATAGATAGGCACCATAACCACCTGAATCGGAGCGAGTGCCGGAGGAAGGACAAGGCCGTTGTCGTCGCCGTGAGCCATGATGAGCGCTCCCATAAGACGGGTGGAAACGCCCCATGAAGTGGCCCATACATACTCCTGCTTGCCCTCCTTGTTGGTGAACTGGACGTTGAACGCCTTCGCGAAATTCTGACCGAGGAAGTGCGAGGTTCCCGCCTGAAGAGCCTTTCCGTCCTGCATCATGGCCTCAATCGTGAGAGTGTCAAGCGCACCGGCAAACCTCTCGTTAGGAGACTTGTGCCCCACGACAACCGGAAGCGCCATGGTGTTGCGGGCGAAATCCGCATACACGCCCACCATCTTCTGTGCCTCCTGCTCGGCCTCCTCGCGGGTTGCGTGAGCAGTGTGACCCTCTTGCCAGAGGAATTCGGCCGTGCGGAGGAAAAGCCTGGTTCTCATCTCCCAGCGCACGACATTAGCCCACTGGTTGCAGAGGATAGGAAGATCTCTCCAGGAGGTAATCCACCCCTTGTACGTGTTCCAGATGATGGTCTCGGAAGTCGGACGGACAATGAGCTCCTCCTCAAGCTTCGCGGACGGATCGACCACAACGCCGTTTCCGTTCGGATCCTTCATGAGACGGTGGTGCGTCACCACGGCGCACTCCTTCGCGAACCCTTCCACATGCTCGGCTTCCCTGCTGAGGAAAGACTTCGGGATGAAGAGCGGGAAATATGCGTTCTGGTGCCCCGTGTCCTTGAACATCTTGTCCAAAGTATGCTGCATCTTCTCCCAAATCGCATAGCCGTATGGTTTTATGACCATACAGCCCCTTACAGCGGAGCGCTCCGCCAGATCAGCCTTAACCACAAGGTCGTCATACCACTGCGAGTAATTCTCCGACCTTTTTGTAACTTCCTTTGCCATATCTATATATCAATTTTGTTTTCCAATATTTTGCAGTATCCTCCGCACCTTTTGCGACGTTTTCGCATAAATCCGCATCTTTCAGTGGATTGTGCATATTGAATAGGTATATTCTTTGCAAGTCACACTCGGTTGCCGTATTCGACAACAACGGAATGCGGCGCGAAGTTAAGAAAAATATATGGATTTATGACAAAACGGCTTTATATATCAGGAGTGTCGGGAATCGTGGCGCTGGCGATATGCGGCGTCATGATGTCTTCCTGTGGAACTGCGGCGCAGACTGCAAGTCAGTATGACGGAATATATTACACCCGGACGGAGAAAACGCCGTCCGCTGCGGACCTCGCGAAGAGCAAGGAGGAGACGGACGCGCTCGCCGAGCTGACAAAGACGACGATGCTTGACGCACGTGACAGCACTGCGACCGCACAGACAACGGCCTCACAGGCACCGAAGACGCTCACGCTCAACCTTGAGGGAGCCAACGTCACGACGGTCTATGTGGATCCGTTCATGGGCTTCGGATACAGCTATGCGTGGGCTCCGTACAGATACAATTGGGGAATCTACAGCCCGGTCTATTACGCCGGCTGGTACGATCCGTGGTTCTACGGAGGAAGATTCTATGACCCATGGATTTACGATTCATATTGGTATGGGCGATGGTACGGAGGCGCCTATTGGGCAGGATGGTATGACCCGTGGTACGGGCCGTGGAGAGACCCGTGGTACTATGACCACTATTGGTATCACCACCATCATCACCACTACTACGGGCATCACGACCCGTTCTTTGACGGTCCGGGATACGGACCTGGCGGCGGAGGGCCGATGCATTTCGGGGCGAGAGACAGCAGAAGCGGAATGTCAACAAGATACGCAACCAATCCTTCAACAAGAGGAGCGTCTGCAGCAGTGCGCAGCTCGGCATCATCAAGACAGGCGACGTCACGCGGAAGTTCTGTCAGCGGCGTGGCCCGCGCTTCACGTCCGGCGGCATCCCGCGCGACATCCGCATCCCGTTCATCGGCATCGGCACGAAACAGCGGAACGACAAGGACAAGAAACTCAAATGTCGTGAGCGTGGCTAGGCCATCCTCCACCCGGGGGACGTCATCCTCATCCGTGCGCACCGGCAACACGACATCTGGAGTCCGCGGAACGACATCAGGAACACGCCCGGCAACGTCATCTGCGGCACGCGGCACTTCCTCAAGCACAGGCTATAGCCGTCCATCTGGTTCATCCACAAGGAACACGACCTACAGCAGACCATCTTCAGGAAGCAGCTACAGGAGCAGTTCTTCAAGCTATGGGAGCAGTTCTTCCTCAAGAGGCTCAAGCAGCAGTTACTCCGGAAGCCGCAGCAGCTCAAGTTCAAACTACCGTTCGTCAAGCTCATCCCACCGCAGTTCCGGTTCATCTTACGGCGGAAGCCACTCGTCTTCAAGCCATTCCGGCAGTCGCAGTTCGGGCAGCAGCCGATCTTCAAGACGGTAATTCTTAATGAACTCCTGTTCGAGTCAGAATACTTGCAGAACTTTGATTATTCATGAATTAATTAAACTGAAAATAATATGAAAAAATTAGTGTTGACGGCGGCAGTTCTCGGCATCGGGTTCTCGGCAACGGCTCAGAACTATACGGACGGACTGCGGTTCAGTGAAAACGAATATGAGGGAACGGCAAGGACCATGGCCATGGGAAACGCCTTCACTGCCCTCGGCGGAGATATGGGGTCGCTCGGAATCAACCCTGCCGGCTCGGCAGTGGCAAGGCACTCGCAGTTCACGGTCAGTCCGGGAATGAACATATCCATAGCACGGGTTCAGGGAGAAGTTCTCAACGACGGTTCCGTCGGGTTCGGAACGAAACTCCAGAACGACAAGAGCAGGTTCAGCATGCCGAATCTCGGAGGGATGATAAACTTCAACACAGGCAGGTCACGCGGACTGAAGAACTGGTCCATGGGATTCGTGGTGAACAACACCCGCAGCTACAACGAGGACATCATTGCGCGCGGTCTCAACACGAGGACTTCCGCTTTCGGAGAAATGGCTGCAAGGGCGCAGTACTGGTGCAAATACGCCCCAGATGACTTCAATGGCGACAACGTATACGACAACATTGGAGACTATGACCTTGTCAGCGCGTTCCGTGCGGGGGCGATTGCCGGAACCACTTTCACAAACGGAAAGAACGCATTCGTCGGAGTGACGGAAAATAGTACTGCGGATGGCAGAATCGGGATAGGCGAGCATGGACTGAACCAGAATTTCGGACAGACAATTTCCGGAGCAAAATCGGACTTCGTCTACAACCTTGCATTCAATGTCTCTGACGTGTTCTTCTTCGGAGCAAACATCGGAGTCACGACCATAAATTACAATTCCAACGAGTTCCTCAGGGAAGACGCTGTTGACATAGACGACGTAAAGATAGACTTCGGAGAGAGCGGCTCCACATATTTTTCCTCCGCGAAAAAGACATACAGCTACAGGGCTGACGGAACCGGAGTCTACGGAAAGTTCGGGTTCATACTGACCCCGTGGAGAGGCCTCAGACTCGGGGCAGCCATCCAGACTCCGACATCATACACGATAAGGGAAAGGATTGGCTATTCCAGCGAGGCAAAGTTCGAGGACCCGAAGTTCAACGGCAGCGACTCCGCCCCAGTCAGCAAATATGAGTACGACTTCAAGGCTCCGCTCCGTGCCAACTTCGGCGTGGCATACACATTCGGGAAGTTCGGAATCGTCAGCGCCGACTACGAGCTCAGCAACTACAGAAAGATGTATTTCAGCGTTCCTGACACATCCGACAACAGCGAGTTTGACGATGCGAACAACGGGATTTATGACCTCTGCGGTGTGCAGCACTATCTCCGCCTCGGAGCGGAAGTGAAACCTGCCGAGTGGTTCTCGGTACGCGCGGGCTACACCCTGAAGACGACCGGACAGACCTACGAATATGACGGGGACAGCCTCGTGAAGGCTCCGGCCCAGAACGTTCAGACGGCATCCTTCGGATTCGGGTTCAGCAGCGGCGCCTTCTTCGCAGACTTTGCAGCCGTGGGCTATTTCTATCCGACACAGTACATCATGCCTTACGGCAACTACGACTACGCGGACGACACCCACCGCAGCCTTACGACCGAATCCCCGATAATCCGCTACCGTCGGAATCTTGTCAAGGTAGTGGCGACGTTAGGAGTGAGGTTCTAAAGCGCCTGCAAAGAGATTAGGCGAATACAATCAAACTGAGCATTTGAAGAGGTGACGCGACAAATCCTGATATCGTTGTCACCTTTTTTCATGCGCGTGACAACCGGTATTTCAATGAACGCTCCATCCGTAGCCGGTGAGGACACCGGATAGGATTTGCCGTTGACAACAAGTTCAAAATCTGCGGCATCGGGAGTGGAAAGACGGACTTTGACAACGTAATTACCACCGCTCCTGCGGTAAATGTTATCCCATTCAAGATAATTGCTGTCAGAGCCGCCGAGGTTCGTCGTGACAGCACGTCCCGAGGCGCCCTCGACTTGGATATACTTCATCCCTGTACCGGCAATGTCAGTAAAGTCGGGGCAATAGCCCCATTCTGCCTCATAGAGAACCGGTTCGGAACGACGGCCCTCAATTTTGAGAATTTTCGCGGAATGAGGCTGAAGAGTCATCCGGAGCGTGTCACAGGACGGCATATCAGTCCGCCGGTTCAGGTCACGGACTTTCATCTCTCCCGCAAATTCAAATGTTGCAGCAGGAACACAGAACACTGCCTCCTTTTCAGCAGGATTGTAGAGAGCCACAGCCCGTGTTTTCCCGTGACGCGAAAGAATATCCTTTGCAAGGACATAGGTTTCGCCTTCATGCTGCACGACATGAGCCTGAAGACCGAGAGGATCCTGGTTCACGGCTATGAGTTCCGGATTGGTGATGATGCGCATGGTTTCCTCCGGGACATATTCGAGGTCACAGCCGACGAGCAGAGGCGAGGCCATTATGCACCACATCCCGAAATGGGCCTCTTCCTCCGTGTAGGTCAGCGACTTGCCAAGCCCCTCCCGGGCAAACAGCGAGGGCTTGATGTTATAGCCGACGACGAGCATGTCCATGTCGTTGTAGTGACCGTCACGGGCGTATGCCGAGAGATACATATTTCTCCGGACTATACGTTTTACGGCAGGCCAGTTTGCCGTCACGTCAAGTGACATTCGCCAAGAATCACCCGCCTCCGCGACCCAAGTACCCGGATAGGCCCAGCGGCATACGTTAATGTCTATATGCCGTCCGGCCACACTGTCAATCACATGCCGAAGTTCAGTATAGCGTTCCCGGACGTCAAGCCCCATCTCCTGCCCGCCGCAGAAGTCGATTTTGATGAAGTCGAAGTTCCAGTTTCGGAAGCACTGCTCAGCATCCTGAACGTCATGTCCCCAAAGTCCGGCCCCGCGTCCGTTCCCGTCACCGCTCCAGATCAGGCCGCATGTGTTCATCCCCCCGTCGGAATAGATGCCGGCTCTGAGTCCGAGGGAATGGATGTGATCCACGATGGCTCTCATCCCCTCTGATCCGCTTGGGAACCGCTCCGGATGCGGAATCATATAACCGAGAGAATCTCGATAGCCGAAATAACCGTCATCGATGTTGATGTTGCGATAGCCCGCCTCACGGAGCCCGAGTTCAACAAAAAGATCCGCCTGACGAACAATCAGCGAATCGGAAATGTTAATCTGAAAAGCATTCCACGAACTCCAGCCCATAAGAGGCGGACGCACCGCATTCTGCCGCGTGCAAGCGATTGACGCAAACAGAGCCAATGATGCCGCGAAATGTACTATCTTCTTCATACCAAGTAATTTGTCATTCTATTATCATCAATATTCCCCTTTTTGCCTCCGGAGGAAAATAAAGCCCCGGAGGCTTCAATGCTGCCGGGGCTTCGTGGCGTCAATTTTGTTATCGGCTATTGGGTCTATTCTTTCACGCAGCGGACACTATAGCCAGCTGCAGGATGCACTGTGCTGTTCACATCATATTCTGGAGCATAATCTGTTTCTGAGTAATTGGCAGGAGCCAAGAAACGGCACGCGTGTCCCCATGCGGAACTATGAGGGCAACTGTCAATGCACCAGAAATTGGATTCTGTCTTATAACCAGTTGCTGAGACAAATTCGACCCGTCCATGCTGGCTGTCCCGTCCTCTGCCCGTAAGCGGGAAATAATACCCTTTGTACATGTATCCACGAAGATTAGAAGCAATCTGTGCGTCTTTAACAAAGCTCGTCAAGAAAACAGTAGCCTCCGCAGATGACCAAACGCGCCACCCTGCAGGACACGGATCATACAGAGTCTTTTCTGAGCCCCACAATGATTCCCAAGACTTGTCCTTTGTGTTCAGCCAAGCATAAGAGCCTTCCCCAGAAACAGGCGTGCCCTTTATGATTTTATGAGGATTCTTCGTCGCATACCCCACATAAACCTCATTTTGGGCGGCTTCAACAGAAATATCAGACTTCAATGGCATATTCTCCGCATTACTCAAATCCAATGATCCGTCATCCTTATGCTTATATCCGAACATCTGGTCGTTGAGACTCTGTTTCCCCTGTCCGCTCAGCCCGAGAGCCTTGACCGGGGTCCATGTCGGAAGCGCGAATAAAGAATTACTGTAATTTGAGCACGGATAACTTGCGTTGCCATAATCAGGGAAGTTCGGGAAGGGGTCTTTGCGGCCCCATTGGTAGACATTACCAAGAGCGGCCGCCGGCTCGTACACGCCAGTGGTTCCAATCCCGGAAACAGGAGCTCCGAGATTGCGATCCATCAGTTTCCTGCCATCTGCAGTAAGCGTACTTGCCTCCGGGTCATAGCCTTCTGCGACCCAAATGTTCCAGCTCCAAAGGAGGGTCGCGTTGGTAATGCAATAGTTTTCATCAGCCTTTATGCTGTCGTACGTCACGCCCTCTTCGGCAAACGCCGCAATTAATACGTTGCCCGAAATGAAACTCCGTGGAGTTGAGAAACAGATATATCCGTCCTCGATCGAAGCCGAAGATAAAACGACCGGACTGAAGTCCTGCCAATTATTGCTGTTCTGCACGGTGTTGTACCAAAGGACAAGAGCAGACTTCGGATTCAATTCGGCATTGCCCGCAATGGTTCCCAGAGCAGATGGTATATACCCGTTGCCCTTGACTGTAGCCTTGAACTTGTAATTGCCTGGAGCTGATATGATATAGCAGTTAGATGTGCCGTTTGCGCTCAAATCCTCATAATTGCCATTTTGGTTGCTGACAGGGAAGACAGGGAGCTGAGCCAACACGCCGACGGGGATGCCAGCGGAAGGGACTTTCACCGAACCTACCTTTGTCTCCACGCCATTCACCGTCACGTAAACAGACAATTTTTTACCAGCATGCCCAGGAGTTACCTGAATATAGAAACGAGAAATCTCATCAGAAAGTGTCACATGTTCATCAAGGTAGAGATCAATACTTGAAGAACCTGCTTTTAGATCAATGCTGCCGTCTCTTGGATCAAGAAAGCCCTCCGAAACGGAAAGGAATTCCGTTTCATCATCGAGAGCCACTCTTACGCTTGACAGTTTCACTATTTCAGAGGCTGCCTTCAAGTTAACTTCAAGAACAGACAGTGCCCGTTTGAAAGAAAAGAAAATCTGATTGCCGTATGGAGCGGGAATATCACCGTCATATTTTGCGGACACTTTTGCATACATAAGATCCGTCTTGGAGACATGCTCCATGCTGTTCGCACACTTCTGATATTGAGACGCCGGAACCTTAAACGCTATTGCCAAAGAATCTTTTCCTGCTGATTCAGAATACGGATAATAAGAATAAAATGAGTACCTATATGTATGTTGATACCAAGCAAAACCACTGACTTCTTTGAATATAGTTGTTTTACCCGCCTCCGTCGCCTTAAAGAGAGCATTCATGCAAGCATTTCTGTCTCCATCGCTCTCAGGCCTCTGAGAATGAGAATACAAACCTATTTTATCCCCAGCAACCCAAGTCGTCTTAATGACATCACCGGCATCGGTATAAGCCGTTTTCGTGTCGCTGTCATCAATGGTGGCGACAATTTGGAATGCAGGCATTTCCGTTTCCGGCTGCTCCATTATTTCGTTTTTCTGGCAGGCTACGAGCGAGAGTGACGCCGCCACTGCAATGTAAAAAATCTTTTTCATGGTCAGTTCCTCCTTATTCGCCGTCCGGGACGGTTTCCCATTGGTTCCACTTAGACATGTCCTGAATGCCGTTGCTGTCTGCAAATCCCGATTCGACCTGCAGCGCATACGCGGTCAGCTCCGGTGCCTCATAGGCTCGCAGAGAGGTCTGTGCCCCTCCCGATAAAGTTTTTCTCATAATTCTGATTTTTGATTATATGGTTTATAATTTATTGCTCTCTGACACAGCGAATGCTGTAACCTGCGGCAGGATGTCCTGTATCCGCCGCATACTTAGGAGTCTTGTCTTCGGCATTGACATAATTGGCCGGAGCCGAGAAACGCAGTTTCTTTCCCCAGACGCCGATATACGGGCAGCTGTCGGCGCACCAGAAATTCGACTCTGTCGGATAGCCGGTTGCCGCGACATAGTTGACCCTGCCGTTTTGGCTGTCACGTCCTCGCCCGGCGAAAGGGAAATAGCAGCCTTTGTAGTCATAGCCGTACTGGTTCGCGTCAAGCTGCGCGTCGCCGGCTACAAACACGGTCAGAAAATCCTCGGCCTCAGCCATTGTCCAGACGCGCCAGCCCACAGGACAAGGATCATAGACTGTCTTGTCACTTCCCCAGAGGCTGTTCCAGGAATTGTCCTTCTTAGGATTGAACCAGGTGTAGTCTCCGCTGTAATCGGTAGAGGCGACCGGCTTGCCGCTTATGAACTTGTGCGGATGGGTCTTGGCGTAGCCTAAGAACACATCGTTTCCTGCGGATGCTTCGGTGGTGATTTCCGATCTCTGGACCATCGTATAGGCATTGTCAGTGTCCATTGCCCCGTCGGCCTTGTGCCTGTAGCCGAATATGAGGCCATCGACTTCCTGCGCCCCCTGCTTTTGCAGGCCAAGAGCCTTGACCGGAGTCCATGACGGGAGTGCGAAGAGATAGTCGAAGTAGATGCACGGAAAACTTGCGTTGGTGTAGCCGACGAAATTAGGGTACGGATCCTTGCGTCCCCACTGGTATACATTGCCGAGCGCTGCGGCCGGCTCATACATGCCCGTGGTTCCCGTTCCGGAAAGAGCCGCGCCGAGATTGCGGTCCATCATCTTGCGTCCACCGGCTGTCAGCGGGCTGTCGTCCGGATTGTAGTCTTCCGCAGCCCAGATGTTCCAGCTCCAAAGAAGGGTCGCGTTGGTTATGCCGTAGTTTTCGTCAACCTCGATGTTGTCGCAGGTCACGCCCTCTTCGGCGAACGCCGCAATGACGACATTTCCCGGAACAAACTTCTTAGGAGTGTCGAAGTATATATAACCGTCAAGCAGGCTCACGGACGAGATGACAACCGGGCTCGCGTTTACCCAGGAATTGTTTGTCTGGACGGTGTTATACCACAGAATAAGGGCGGACTTCGGTTCTATGGTCTCGCCGCCCTCAAGTGCAGAAAGCGCCGAAGGAATGTTGCCGTTTCCCTTGACGGTTGCCTTGAAGCGGTAGAAGTCGCTACCGTTCGTGACTATGTAGGTATTTGCGGTTCCAAGTCCGCTCAGGTCCTTGATCTGGATTGCCGCCTCGTCCGGAACCGTCACGTTCGCCTTCAGGTTTATGGTCTTTCCGACCGGAAGTCCCTCATCAGGAACCTTCTTCTCCGCCAGCAGAAGTTCGTTCTCCCCTATCTTTGCGAGAACCCGGATCGTCTCTCCTCCGAGCGCCGGGTTGAAGACAAGGTAGAAATGCGAAGAAGCGGGATACGAGGTGGCGAATCCGCACTGAAGTCTTATTTCAGAGGAAGTCACTGCCTTACTGAGGTCAACCTTACCCGTCGCGAGATCAATCGTGGCTCCGGTAAAGGACACCGGAGCATTCGGGTTTGACGTGCAGCGAAGAATAATCTCACCTACGAACATCCTCTTGTCATTCGTCACTTCGAGGTCAAGCACGGAGAAAGCATGATGGAAACCGAATGTCACATCAGTGCCGTCAGCCTTGGAAAGGTTCTCCGATGCCGTCCACATGAAGTCTACGCCGTCAAGATGTCCGGTCACATTGTTGCTTTCCTGAGCCTGTACGGCAGGAATGGACACCGGGACCGAGTGCGGGTCTGTTCCGGATTCTTCATTATATGGCCAGCAGGCATAGAAGGACTGCTTACCGGTCTCCGAAGCCCAGCGCAGCCGCTCGGAGCGCACGACATAGGAGAATGCGGAGGCGGCTTCGGAACTTTCGGCCTTGTAGCGGCTGTTGGAACGCAGAATCCCATCGGCATTCGAGGACCAGATTCCTATGCAGTCGTCTTTTTCCCATGAGAGTTTAAGCCCGGAGGCGGTGACGCCGTAGCCGACTTTCGTCGGTGTCTGCGGGCGGTCTTCCGAAACCACCGAGGCAGTAAAGGTCAGGGCGTCATCCTTTTCCGTGTCGGGAATGGCCGTCCCGGCGGAACAGCCTGCAAGGACAGCGAGAGCCGCCGACACGAATACTATTGATATATCATTCTTTTTCATAACTTAAACAGCTTCTTATTTCCATTCCCAATTGTCAAGATCGTCCATTCCGCTTCCTCCCGGACGCGTTTCATCCGGATCGTGGAGAAGAGCGTCAATCAGCGGCTTCAGGATGCCTTCCATCACAATGAACGCATCGTAGTTAGGATGGACGGAGTCGGTGCCGGCCCACATGTATTTCTGCGCAAGCCCGTTCTGCTCGTCCTTGAGAGCAGTATGGTAATCGGCATACTTGTACCCGTGAGACTCGGCATAAGCCTTTATGAGCTTGTTCGCCTCTATAATCTTGTCGGCTACCCAGTCCCCGTCATATTTTTCTTTCCACTGGTCTGACTGCCACCACATGCTGCGTGAAGGCGCTATGGAGCCGAGTATGACCGGCATGCCCTTGTCCTCGGCCATTCTCGCCATCAGGGCAATGTTTGCAAGCAGGTCTTCGCGGCTGACATAGAACCCGTCATTCTCGGCGAAGTCATTTGTACCGCAGGTTATTACCGTAAGATACGGGTCATCGTTGAGCAGCTGTGAGAAGCGGTTGACCATATTGTTGCTGGTGGTTCCGTCGATTCCGAGATTGAGGTAGTTGTTGTCGGTGAAGAAAGACTTGCGTCCGCGGTCACGCCATGTGCGGGTGATGGAGTCGCCCATGAGTGCAGCCCTGTGACCGCTCTGACGTCCGTATGAAGGAGCCGCGGCGGAAACGTCCTCACGGACGCAGCGAATCTGAAGCCCGGCCCCGATGTAGCTGTTTCCGGAAGTGACGGAACCGCCGCCATCTACAGCCGTTCCTCTCGTCGGGTAGAGACATCCTGAAACGCTTGCAGAAGCCACCATGACCTCGCCGTTGCCGACAATCACCGAGCCGCCGTATCCGGCCTTGCGTTGTCCTGCGAACGGGAAGTAAAGATCGTACATCGGGAAATACAGCCCATGCTTGCCGCCCGAGACTTCAGCTTTCGCGAATAACTGGGCGAAAAGGTCTGCGGTCGGGACTTTCCAGCCGGGAGGACACGGATCATATATGGTCTTCTCGCTGGTGACATTGTCAAGGCTTCCCCAGATCCAGCGCCATTCGCCCTGCTCATTGAGTGATTTTTTCGTATACCCATTTCCATCGGCAAACCATCCGTACTGAGGCCACTCGGCGTCACCGGTACCTCCGAACATCCATTTGTGCGGGTATTTGACAGACTCCGCGATTGCGGCCTCCATCGAATATCCGGAACCGAGTTCCGCAGCAAGCATACGGCCGTTCTGAACCCTGTCGTCGGAAAATATACGGTTCCCGACGAGTTTGCAGGCTTCGATGTCGGTGTACGCCTCATTGCCCCAGCTGTCCTTTATGCCGAAAGTGCCATCGCTGTACTCGGACGCCGCCGGGAAAGGATCCTTACGGCCCCATTGGTAGTAGTTGCCGATTGCTCCGGCTGCCGATATTCTGTCGGATATGTCTTTTGACTCCGGGCCGAGAACGGCACCGAGATTGCGATCCATGACACCGTAGCGGCCGACCTGTCTTGACGAGGCTTCGGCATCATATCCCCGCACAGCCCAGATGTTCCAGCTCCAGAGAATCTCGCCCGCAGCATCAAACGCGGCAATCACCGCATTCCCGTCCTCGAAGTCTGCCGGAACGGTGAAATATACCCGACCTTCGTTCAAAAACACTGTCTCTGTAGAAATGGGACTCTTTCCCGAGAATCCGTCTTCTGTTTCAGGCGTGCTGTACCAAAGAAGCGCGGCTGTCTCCGGGACGATGGTGACGTCGGAATATCCGGCGGAACGGGATTCGCCCTCGAAATTCCAGTCAAAGCTGCGCGGAAGACCGTTGCCCTTGACATCGGCACGGAAAGAATACACTCCCGGACGGTTGACGATGTAGCAGTTGGCAGAACCGCCCCTGCTCAGGTCTTTGGAACTGTCGGTAAGTGCAATGTCGCAGTTTATGAGCATTCCCGGCTTGAGCCCTCCTTCGGGAAGTTCAATGACGACGTCGTCGATTTCAAATCCGTCGACATCACATACGACGGAAAGCCTGTCCCCGTCGTAGTCCGGGTTGACTCTTGCCCAGAACTCGACCGGCGTCCTTCCGAACTTCACCGCAGAAGCCGGCTTGACGATTATTTCCGACGATGTCTTTTCTCCGGTGGAAAGCGTCGACGCGAAAAGGTCGTAAGCGCCTTCCTCAAACGAAAGGGCACTTCCCTGCTCGCCGACAATCCGCACATAGTCACAGACGGCATCTATCTTGGCGGACAGCATAACCCGCACGAGAGCGACCGCAGGCGCAAGCTCCGTTTCCAAAGTGCCGGTTTCCGGAACAGCCACACCGGTTTTCGTGCAGACGAAAAGGGCCTTGGCCTTGACCTCATCAAGAACCATCGGGGAATCCGGAGACATCATCTGCTCCGACGGGGCGCTCACGGGTATGGAAGACGGAGTCTTGACACTCGAACGGTAGGGATAGTAGAGACCGAGGTCGTATGTCCTGTCCCTTCCGAAGTTCAGCCCTGTTCCGGTCTTGAGCGGTTTGAACAGGGATCTCTCTGTCGACGTCTGCGCGTCATAGTAGACGTTGTCGCTCAGGAGTTCCCCGCTACCGCTTTCCCGCGCAAACACTCCAACTCTGTCGGAGACGGCGACCCACCTGAACGGAGATTCGGTCACGGACGTGACCGCAGCGGCCCTGAAAGCGAAGCCTGAAGAAGACTCCGGTTCCTGTATGTCTTCCACCCGGCATGACGGGAGAATGAGCGCCGCTATGGGAAGAATGTATAGCAATCTTTTCATATATCTCGATTATTATTGCAGTGTTATCTGGTAGAATGAATCCGTTCCGGAGTAGTAGTCAAGGGAAGAGAACACTCCCGGAGTCCAGCGAAAATCCCCGACGGTGCGGCCGTCAAGGCCATCTACGGCATTTCCGCGGAAAGCGTACGGTTCATAGAGTCTCATTTCGCCACCGGGCAGATTCATTGAGCAGAGGCTGCCGCGCACTATGTCCTCGCCGTCGTTGTAGCGGAGAGACCAGACCTTGCTTCCGTAGTATTTGCTGAAATTGTCGAGAACCGGAGCAGAGGCTCTCGTTGCCGTCCCTATGGCCTTACCGTTGACACAAAGGTCAAATTCCGTCCGCGCGGTAAGAAGCACTGACTTGTGGATTTCCTCTATATACCGCTCCGGGGTCATGTCTTCCGGAAGCGGGCGCAGGACAATGCGGTTGTGTGACTTGAGTCCCCGAAGGACAATCTCGTCACGAGCCGGAGACATTGACATGAACGTGAACTCATGGTCCCCGCCCCATCCCTGATAGCCTCCGCCGTTCGGGCCGCCCGGAAATGAGAAGAAATGAAGATAGTCATTGTTTGTCACGAAACGCAGCATCGGCCCGGTGCCGAAGTCAACGGCATATTCGGATTCGGTGACGGGCTCGTCCTGAGGCACGAAGCCGGCGCCCTCGAACCAGGCCTTTACGGTGAGATCCGTCCGGAATTCAAGGACATATATCCAGCCGCCGTAGCGCAGCTGCTCGTCAGGAAAGTATTCCATGACCCAAAGTCCCTTGTCCGTCAGAGCCGTTCGGTAAAGATCCAGAGTCTCCTGTGTCCTCTGCGAAGCCGACTTGTCGAATATCCGCTCATTCTTGGTACATGAGACGCAGGCGAGCAGGAGCAGAAGTGCGGTGGTATATATTATATTTTTCATCTTCATAGTCATTTAGTCATCAAGTGATTCCCAATCAAGCTCGCCGAGACGGGCTATGCGTCGGTGGTAGATTTCACTCCAGCGGTCGACGTCCACTCCATAGGAGTCTTTCAGCCATTTCTTGAGGAGCGTATATTTCTGGCGGAGCTTGGCCCCTCCGTCAGTTCCGGCAGCGGCAAACATGGCCTCCCACTCCTCCGGCGTGAGGGAGACAAGGCGTCCTCCGGTCTCGGCGATGTCCTCGGCGTAGCTGGAACGGGCATAGTTGCTGACAAAGCCTTTTTTGAGAGGGTCCTCGGTCAGGGATGTGTAGCGGTTGCCGACATAGTCGCTCGTGGTGATGTCCTTGAACTCGGCAGGAGCGGCATAGATTCCGTCAAGGATGTGCGTGAACTCATGGAGCATCGTGCCTGCAATCCGCTCCGCGTCTTTCTCCCATGTGAAGAAGTTGACTCCCAAGATATTGATCTGAAGCCCGTTCTCCGCCGAGGCGAGGTTGGTGGTGCCGCCGCTTGAAATCTCGAAACTGCCCACAAGGAAAAGAACCTTCGGGAAATAGGACTTCACGAAGAGAGCCGGATCTTCGGCCTCGTCGTCCGTGGACATCATCTCGACCATAGCTTCAAGGGTGGTATACTTGAGAAGCTTGGCTATCATTATGGACTCCCTGACATTCGGAGGCGACACCCAATAGCTGAAGCTCGTCTCGCGGTCCGGCATACGGTACTCGAAGCGTATGTTGTACGGCTCGACATAGTTCCTCTGAAGCCATTGGTCAAATTCGGTGTTCCTGTGCGGCTCTTCGACGAAGATGCTCTCATCGGAGAGTTTCTCACCCTCGCAGGAAACTGTCGTCGGGGCGAGAATCGCCAGGGAAAGAGACGCCGCAAATGCGGAAATGTATCTTTTCATATATGTGTCCTCCTATTCATATTTTACAAAAGGATGCGATGCCTCTGCGGCATTGTCCGTCGGGTTCGGCTCAAGGCCTGTCTTTATTGCCTCCTGCGGAATCTGGAACGCACGGCGAAGGTCATTGTACGGAAGGGTCGCGCCGGCGCGGTAGCCGGAGGTCGTCGTGTCGTCATAATCCGTGTCGTCGAAACGGTCCACCGTGATTCCATATCTCTTTATATCCATCCATCTCATGCCCTCGCCAAGCGTCTCCACTCGACGGCAGTAAAGCAGGCACTGCGTAAAGTGCTCCTGCGTGCCGGGCTCGACCGTGAAACCATGCGGGTGGAGCGGCTTGCGGGAGGTCGGAAGTTCGCGCGTGTACTCGCCTATGTAAAGGGACGAGGACTCTTCGCCATAGACCTCGTCTATCAGTTCTTTCGTAAGATGTCGGATTCCGGCGCTGCCGACTCTGAACACGGAACCGCTCCATGTGTCCAGATCCGATGCGGCCTTGTCATACTCCTTGAGCTGGATGTAAGCCTCGGCTCTATTGAGAAGGACTTCGTTGGCAGAGAGGGCGACCATTGTGCTGCGGGAGTATCCTGTCCCCGTCACGGCATCCGCGACCTCCCACTGACTCGGCCATTTCGGGAAATAGACCTTGTTTGTAACCTGGTCGCACCAGTAGAACGGAACCATCTGATAGAGAACCTGATAACTATCGTTCTTGCCAGTATCGTACGGGCCGCACATCGGCCTCTTGGCGCGAAGGGTCTCCTGCTTCGCGATTCTGTTCGTGTGGCTGTAGCGTCCTCCGGAGCCGTTCCATGCGTGAAAGAGGGAACCGTTGGCGGAATAGACAGGTATGAGCAGAAGGTTGCACTTGTGGGTGACATCGATGTAGTCGAGGGTCCGCGCCTCATAGTCCCACGCGAGCCTGTTGGTTCCGGCCCAATCCCTGAGCATGCCCGCAGGATCGGAGCCGAGCACCACATCCGCGGCGTCTATGGCCTTCTGCCACTGGTTGCTGTAGATGTAGAAACGCGTGGCAAGGGCATAGGCGGCCTTTTTGTTGAAATGGTATTTCGGGACTGTGTAAGCCTCGTCATTAATGAGCGGAAGCGCCTCCTCTATGTCGCGCTGAATCTTTTCATAGTCCTCCTGAAGATTGCCTCGGCTTCTTATCGGATTGAGCGTGGTCTCGGGCTCATCCATGTATGTCACCCCGAGATACTCGGACGCATGCTCCGGATGGTACGGGAGGCAGTACATCATAGTCAGGCACAGGTGGGCGTATGCCCTGCAGAGGAGAGCCTCGCCCTTGTAGGGAAGCGCGTCCTCCGGTGTGCCCATATCCTCAATGGCCTTGAGTGCGGCGTTGGCCGTCGCAATCATGCCGTAATAGCCCTGCCACGTGTTGACATTGCTCTCGTTGTCGGCCTCTGTCATGGGTTCCCAATTGTAGCACTGCTCAATGAGCACGGAGGTGCTGTGGTTGTTCTCCGTGTAGAGTTCCACATTGTCGGAAGCGTATTCGAAATGCCTCGCGTATGTCCTTGAGGCATAGGTCGTGACAAGGAGTTTGCGAACTTTTTCCACGGTATTGATTTCCGTTCTGTTATCCGGCAGCGTGTCGAGGAACCTGTCACAGGACAACAGGCCAGGCAGCGCGAGGATGAGGACAGTTGTGAGTCTTATGTTTTTCATCGTCATTTTCTTTTTTAGAAACCAATCTTGCAGGTGAGGGTGAACTGCTTAGGCATAGGCACCGCCACACCTCCGGCATTGAGAAATTCAGGATCCTGGCCTTCGAGCTTCTTGTCAGAATAGAGCAGACAGAGGTTTGTCCCCTGGAGCTTGAAGGCGAGACTCTTCAGGCAGAGCTTCTCGACGGCCTTCTTCGGCAGCTCATAGCCGAGCGACACCTCCTTCAGGCGGATGAAGTCGCCCTTCGCGACCCTCTGATCACAGTAGTTATAGGCGTTGTAGGCGATGTAGAGGTTGTTTATCTGTGTCGTCTGACGCTTGCTGGCAATCGTCGGAACGTTGGTCGTCTTCTCGTCACCCGGGTTTATGAACCGGTCCATGAACTCGCGGGGCATGGCCGTAAGGTCGGAGTACGAACTTGCGAAAACAGGATCGAGGCGAACGACGTTTCCGAAAGAATATGTCATAAAGACATTTACGGTGAATCCCTTGAACTTGAAGATATTGCCAAAGCTTCCGGTCATCGTAGGATCTGTCGGCCCCTCGTATTTGAGATTGCTGAAGTCGTTGAGTTCCTGGAAGGCGATGTCCGTTGACGTGATTTTCCCGTCCTTGTTGAGGAAGGTCGGGATTCCCATCTCGTCAAGTCCCATGAAACGGAGCGAGAACATCGAGCCGCGCGGCATTCCCTCCATCGAGTAGCCGGAACCCGTGAGGTAGCTGATGACAGTCTGGTGGGTCTTGAGATCTGTGACGATATTGCTCATGTGGGAGAAGATGAAGCTTGTCGTCCACGAGAAATTCCGCGTGTCTATGTTCTTCGTGGAGAGGGAGAGTTCTATTCCCTTGGACTTCATAGAGGCCACGTTTCCATATTTGTTGACCACTCCGCCGAGCCCCTGGGTGACGACATTTCCGATGAGGTCGTAGTTGTTTCGGGTGTATGCGTCGACAGAAAGGAGAATGCGGTCATTCACGAAGCCGAAGTCCGCACCTATGTTGAGTTCGTGCTTCTTCTCGTAAGTGAGTTCGGAGTTCTCGATTGACGACTGATAGAGGGCTGATTCCCGGTCCGATGTCGTGCCGCGCCATGGAGTAGACGGGTAGAAGAGCGCAGTGGAATTGTTGACCCACGCCGGACCTCGGTCTGCGGTGAGCGAATACGACGCCCTCACGCTGAGTGCCGAAAGGGCGGGCTGAAGGTGCCTGAACCACTTTTCCCTGTCGGCCGACCATTTGCCGGCGATGTTCCAGGTCGGAAGCCAGCGCGAGGTACGGGCACGCCCGAGACGGTTGGAGCCCTCGTAGCGGAAAGTTCCGTTGAGCGTGTAGCGGTAGTCGTATGAATATGAAGCGGTTGTCGCAAAGGCCGCGTTGCGCTCGTGAAGATTGCCGATATTGTAATAGTAGGTGTTCTGCTCTAACTGTTTCTTGAACAGGTCAAGGATGTAGAATGGCGTCTCTCCGGATTCGTACTGAAGTCCCCATCCCTGGAATGACGTCGAATGGCGGTCAAGTGAGTTGACTTCCAACGCGGCGAAGGCGTTGATGACATGACGCTCGGAGACCACCGTGTTGTAGGTCGCCGAGGCACGGAAGTCCATGCTCAGGGCGGAGTAGCTGTTCTTTCGCAGGATACCGCCCTCCGGAAGAACAGAATACTTGTCGCCCGTCGGGTCGTCCGGATTCTTGTAGAGGAACGGGTTGCCGTTCTGAATCATCTTCGTATAGGCCGCACGATAGGCCTCGGCCTGGTTGGAATTGTCGCGGATGTTGTGCTCCGTCTCTGAAAGCTGATAACGCACCGAACCGAGAGCCGACAACTCCAGACCCTTGAATGGATTGGCCTTGAGTTCGGCCTGGAACTTCGTGTCGAGGACGGAAATGTCCATATAGTTGTTCTCTAACTCGTGTTTTATATTGAACGGCGCGTAATTCCTTGTGTAAAACTCGTTTGCGTCGAGTGTTCTCGATGTGCGGAGGGCGTATGAATACGGGTTTATGTCGAAGTCACGCTTCACCTGACCCGTTGCCGCGTCAATATCGGAAGAAAGCGTTCCGGGGGCGCGCTGCTGACGGTAGGAAGCATTGGCGATGAGATTGAGAGTGAGGTAGTCCCTGAAAAGCTTTTGGGATGTGTTGAACAGGGCGGTGTAACGGTTCACCTTGCTCTGAAGCGTCCATCCCGGATCGACAAGGGCGCCGAGAGACGCATAATAGCTGCCCTTCTCGCTGCCGGAGGTCACGCTGACAGAATGGCTGTGCTGGACGCTCGGACGGAAGAGTTCACTGAACCAGTCGGTATTTCTCATCTCGGCCTGCCGAAGATATGCCCTGCGCCCTTCTTCGGTGTTCTCAACCATGTACCTGCCCGTCTCCGGATTGTAGGTATTGATGAGCTGGGAAAGTTTCGTGTAGACGCCTCCCGTGGAACTGTAGACGCTGTTCGTGAAGTTGAGCCACCCCTTCCGGTACATCTCTTCATAGACAGACATCTGTTCTTGAGAGTTCATTATGTTGAATTCGGAATATGACGGGACAAGCCGCATGGAGTATTCCCCGTTGTAGTTTACCCTTGTCTGACCAGGGGTACCCTTCTTTGTGGTCACCACAATCACACCGGCCATCGCGCGGGCTCCGTAAATGGATGTCGCGGAACCGTCCTTCAGAATCTGAAAGCTCTCGATGTCGTCGGAGTTCAGTCCGGCAATCGCCGAGCTTATGAGAGTTGTCGCGTCCCCGGAAGAAAGAGAGTTGGCGTCGATGTCGACGATGTCTTCCATTATGACGCCGTCCACGACCCAGAGTGGCTTGGAATCTCCGAAAATGGATGTAGCACCCCTGACACGAATCTTAGGGGCAGTTCCGAAGGTTCCGGAAACGTTCTGGACAGAGACGCCTGCGGACTTGCCTTCGAGAGAGCGGCTGATTTCGCCGATACCGCTGATGTTGACGTCAACTGCGGTGAGTCTGTCCGTCGCACCGGTAAAGAGCCGCTTGTCGGTCTTAGTCATACCGGTCACCACGGCCTCGGAGATGAGTTCCGTGCTTTCCGCCATGACGAAGTCCGTCCTGGAAGCCGCAGTCGCGGTCATGTTGTTGTAGCCGAGGCAAGAGGCCTCAAGCCTTGCCCCGGAAGGAACCCTGGACAAAGTGTAGTTTCCGTCTATGTCAGTGACCGTGGCATTGTTCGTGCCGACGACGGCCACCACCACTCCGGCGAGAGGCTCGCCCGAAGCATCCCTGACAGTTCCGCTGACGTCCGGCGTCTGAGCCCGGGCAGCCAATGAGAACAGCAAGGAGAACAGCAATGCTGCAATATACTTTTTCATTATGCCTTGTGGTATTTGCGGTTGGTTATCAGTCTGTGTAGTTCCTCGTCAGGACAAGATTATTGGCCTGCACGAGCGGCGTTCCGCTGCCGAAGTTGAAGAACGAGTCCTTACAGCGCCACAGGTTGAACTGGGAAGGTATTGCAGAGGCGTTTGTCTTTGCGTCCGCGAATGTCAGGGTGACGGTGTGCGCGTCATCGTCAAAGACAGGCACCGCGCCCCAGGAGACGCTTTCGTCAATCCAGATGTACCATCCGGACGGGTTGTTTGTCGAACCCCCATTATAGTGTATCGAATAGAAATTGTCTCCGTCCTGTCCGAAGCCTTGAGCCGCAATGAGAACCCGTCCGTCCTCGGAGAGCGGAGCCTTAATCTTGTACGCCGACAGTTCTTCCGTGTTGATTGTGAGGAAGAAGGATTTCAGATGTGTGTCTTCGGAAAGAGTCACGGACTTGAGGGAGGAACCTCCGCTTACCGTCCATTCCCCGAGAAGGTAGAACCAGTCCTCCTTCCTGTCCTGAAAGAGCGAGACCTCAGACGGGGCAATGGTGTTGTCAGTCGGAGTAATCACTGCCTTCCCCTCAAGGACATGGCGTCCCTGCGGCTTTCCGGTCGTAAACGTCACGCCGGTCTCCCCCTTCACGAAAGAGAAGGCATTGTCCGGATTCTTGGTAATGGCGACGTCATAGTCCGAGTCGCACCTCACCCAAACGATAAGGCTCTTCTCCGCGTCCGAGAAGGAGAGTGCCCTGTGGCTTACGACAAGTCCCTTGTACGCGGCCTGCCTGACAGTGAAGGAAATCTCATTGCCGCCCTCTGCAGCCACGGTGATTTCAGCGGAGCGCTCCCCGCCCATGTTGCAGAAGACATTGAAGCTGATTTCAGACTGCCCTGCCTCGACGCGGAGCCAGTCAGGTTCAGAAGAGGTGGCGGTTAACCTTGTACCCCCCCCCATTATTTCGGCGGTTCCGAGTCCGCCTGCGGCGTCGAAGTTCACGGACGATATGTTTCCGAAGCTGATTTCAGGCACCGCGACGACGTTCTTCGCGCAGGAAATTCCCATAAGGAATGCCCCTGCAAGCAATAATGTTGAAAATGTCCTTTTCATCTCCGAAAGGGTTTATCGTACATATTCTATATTGACTTGAGAATCGCCGAGCTTCTTAGTCCCGTCAAGCAGGACATGAAGATAGATGAACTGGAATGTCTCACCCTTCTTCAGCTCCACAGGAAACTCAACGAGGGGGTTCTCGCGGCTGATTTCGATTCCGATGTCGTCTTTCTTGAAGCGCACCCAGCCGGCGGCGTTAATCTGCACAAGCTTCAGGGTGACGGGGTCCTCTCCGTTCCGCCACCGGAAACGGATAGCCTTCAGCGTCGGGTAGTCCTCAGGCGTAATCATACGGATGATTCTCGTGGTGCCGTCCTGCATATCAAACGATGTCCAGCCCGGAAGCATATCCGGATTCCCGGAGATGTCGGCGGCGTCCATCACGAGTTTCTTAGCCTCCGCAACAAGGTCGGAGCAGCGCTCCGGCTCGGACACGCCGCGGCCCTCTTCCGCATATTTATATTCCCATGCAGTGAAATCGAAAGGCTTGCCGTCCTTCTTCGAGTCGAAGAAATGCCGCCACCTCGGAATGTAGTAGTCCCTTATGAGGCCGGACCACATTCTGCACGAATAGTCGTCAAGCCCATCCGGCCGACGGCCCCTGCCCCATGTCGTGACAAGCCGTCTCGCGTTTGTCTCATACTTGTCGCTCTCTTCCGGAGTGCCTCCCCAGTCGCGGGCAAAGCCTATCCATCTGTCAAGCCTTGTCACCGGGTTCATGTCAAAGAACTTGTCGGCCCGGCGCATCATGTCAAAGAAGCGCCCTTCAAGCGCGGCGGCCGTTTTCCTGTCGCCCGCAAGGTAGGCGTCGTTTATCTGCTCCGCGAGCAGATCCGCCTTTCCGAAGGCATACACGCCCGCCCACAGGGCGAGGTCTGTGAGATATTCCCTGTTTCCGCCGAGCTCACCGGAAGCCTCTATGAAAGCCTCTATAGCCCTGAAATGAGCCGGAGAAGTGGAATAGCGTCCGCCAAGGCCGTCAAAAGGCATCTTCTGCACCCTGTACTGGGCACGGCTCGTGCACATTCCGTAGTCGCTCTCAAGCATCCCGTCCCAGAAGCGGACAAGGGACTCCGGACATTTGCCGTAGCGGGATATGGTGTAGTCCTTCAGCCACTCGCGAATGTCCTTGTGGGAGGTGCTCCATGCGGAGGCCGCAATGATTTCATAGACGACCTCGTTGTTCTCGACCCCTTCCGGAGCCGTTCCAAGACCTATGAGACTGCCCTTGTTCGCCGAAGTCAGAGCATTGAGATGCCCGTTCAGATAGAAGTCAAGGTCTCCTGCGGGGCAGGTTCTGCCGCCGAAGTTGGGAACAGTGCTGTAAATCCACTTTTTGCCATAGATTCCCTTCGCATAGTTCCATGTGTACTCGTTTTCCCATATTCCGTAATTGAAATCGACGCTCAAATCCAGAAGAATCATCCTGTCGTCCGGAACCTGCGAGAAGAGCGCGCGTATGCTCTCCGGATCCCAGATGTGCCTCTGGTAGCCGAACATCCAGCCCTGAAGTACCCAGACGGCATCCGGATTGGCGGATGAGATGGAATTGTAGAGAGCCTTTCCGTAGGAGGCTATCTGGTCGAAGCGTTCCTGCGTGCCGCGTTCGGCAAAGGGGACCTTCATCTCGTTGAAGCTGTCGGCAAGATAAAACTTTCCCTTTCCGAATTCCTTTTCCCACTCCTGAATGTACTCCTTGGCTATGCGCTGATAGAGTTCGGTCTCCGGGAAGATGAAGCTTGAGAAATAGTCCGGGCCGTCACCCCACCCGGTCTCAACGAGTTCCGCCTCAGGGAACACCCGCTTTATCCCCTTCGGGACAAATCCCGCGAAGGCGTTGTAAATCGGAGACATACCGAGTTCATTCATCCGGTCAACTATGCGGTGCTGCAGTTCTATTGTCCTGTCATACCACTCCTTTGAAGGATGTCCGTCTATGCCCGAGAGATTGCCCATACGGAACCAGGGAAGATGCGCGGCACCGGCCATGAACTCGCCTATTTCCTCCTCTGTGAGTCCGAGCTTGCGCCACACACGGGCGAAGATGGCCTCGCTGCCAATCGGAGAGAGCGGCATATCGATGCCGTGAAGCGCCATCCGGTCAAGCTCCACCTCCCACTGCTCCCAGCCCCAGTAAGGCATGGTGTAGCCGAAGGTGCAGACATTCATATACTGCCTGTGCTCGAACGGGGTGGTGACAATCTTCAACGGCTGATCGGGAAGGCTCGCCGGAAGAACGATGTTGTTGACCGTCCATGTGGACATTCCATAGTGATTGGACGTGACATAGTCATAGAATCCCCGGCAGACGGCGGTAACCGAACTGCCCTTCACGAACAGCCGTCCGTTTCTGACCTGAGTCGAGAAGTATTCGCCATCCTTCACCGGACCGGTCACTTCGAGCACGAGATTCTTAGGATAATGTCCGAGTGTCCTTTCAATGACACCGCGCGCTGCCTTGGAATCACGCTTCAGCGAAGTGTCTCCAGCTGCGGAAAGTTGAAATGCCGAAATTGAGAAGAGTAATGCCGATGCGGCGAGCATCCTCAATAATGAGTTCATAAACGATGTGTGGTTTTTGCAGTTATTAAATTTTCAGCAATTTAGACCTATAAAAGCGCAAAAACAACATCAAGTAATGAAAATATAAACCTTCGACAAAGGTATCATTCTGATTGACAAAAAGATGACACTTACAATATGCCATTAAAATACAAATTAAATATCAGGCAAAGAAGCCTTAGAAGCTGTTTTAATTTTTCTCACATTTATTTTTATGTGTTCGTTCTTTTGGTGTCTTTTTGGTCATATTTTCCCATTTTGCTCGTCATTTAGCACCGCTAAACTCCTCTCAAAACGAAAAAATCTGACTCAAAAATACATCTCAAAATAACTGAACAAAAAATTCAAACAGCTTCTTAAATTGAGGAAATTCTCATTATGTCATCCTCAAAAGAGGCCGGGGAGACGGCCTTGAGACGGGTGCGGGAACGATAGGCGTAGATGGTGGATTTGGAGTAGCGCAGCAGTTCCGAAATGCGGTCAGTGGAATTCAGGCCGAGGCGAATCAGCGCATAAATCCGAAGTTCGGGAGACAGTACGCCGGGAGCCGGCTGGCGCACCGCATTTTCCGGCAGCAGAAGGGCGTTGAAATCAGAGACGAATGTCGGGAAGATGGTAAGAAACGTCTTGTCGAACACGCTGTAGAACGAGGCCCATTCACGCTCCACCACGGCGTTGGACTTAAGTTCTTTCTGCAGGGCGTGGATTTCGCCGGCAATGGCCTTGCGGTTCAGCGACTTCCGGTACTCCTCAAGACGGCCTATCCTTGCTATGCACTCAAGCATAAGCATTGTCACATAAGTATTCTTTATATTGCTGGCCTCCCTGACATTACGCGCCGCCTCTTCCTGCCTGGCACCCGCCTCCGCAAGCCTTGCCTTCTGGCGTCTGAGAACAAGCACAAGCATAAACAGAGCCGCCATAAGCAGGAGAGTCAGAGCCAGACAGCCCCCTATCGCCACAAGACTTCGTCTCTGGGCCTTGAGATAGGCATCATTTACGATTGAAATCATCGGTGCTATGGCATCTACCTTGAGACGGGCCTTGCAGAACACGGCATCGTCAAGCGAGCGTGTAAGGTACTCATGAGCCCGTCTGATGTCGCCATCCTCGTAGAGCATTACCGCCAGAGTACGCAGGGCGACATACTCTTTCTTCGCATTGACGAGGTCGGACATCGCGGACATTATAAGGTAGGACTTGGCAGTTTCTCGCAAACCAAGCGACTCATAAAGTTCCGCAGCGGCAAGTGCAGCCGGTCCCATTCGGGTGTCACGGACATCAAGGCTGTCACAGACAGGAAGGATGACCTCCATTGCAGCCCCGACATTCCCCTCGGCGAGAAGTCGTCCGCATTTGAACACGGCATAGTCAGGACGCCACAGCAGGATTGAGTCCCGCGCCGTCAGCGCCTTCGAGTCATAAAGCGAGGCCAGGGCAGAGTCCGGGCTAAGACTTGAAAGGGAACCATAGGCGAAATAATAGAGATAGTACATGTCCACGAGACAGTCCGCAGAGGCTGTACTGCGGTCAACGCTATCCAGCAGATCCAATGTTTCGTAATACAGACCCGAAGTGGCATACTCCTTTGCCAGTGCCGTAAGCGACAGGTTTACAAGTTTCTTCCTCCCCATCTTTTCGGCGAGGGAGAGGGACCGTCCCGCATACGACGCGGCGGAATCTGTCTGGAACTTGTCGTACAACCCGCGCATCCCGTTCAGAACCTCGTAGCGTCTTTCATCAGAGAGCACACCGCCGAGCAGAGACCGGCAGGAATCTATCCTGTGCAGCCGCCGTCCGTCATACAGTTCCGCATCCCGCACTACCCTGTCCAGTTCCGCCAACGACGGAAAACTCCTGTCTGCCGTACCCGCCTTACTTTGCAACGGGACAACAAACAGGAGTAATGATATTAGACTCTTAATCAACATCCGGAACAGCTGTCTCAAGTAAAAAGCAACCCGCAGCAACCTGATGGTTGTGAGGACTAAAATCCGATTTCCAACGCCGCAGACGTGCCGCTTCCACGGCTTTAGAAATATGAAAAGAATAAGTTGCCTCAGATTGGGGATTTATTTTTGAGTATAGATTTCTTTTGGAAGAGGGAGTGTACTGGAGGTACATGACCGATGAGAAAAGGAATATAGACCCAAAAGAAACCACAAGATGAGGCAAGTTATTTTTTGAAGATTTCTTTACAAGGTTCGTTTGACTTCGACGACCTGGTAAGCCTCGACAATGTCACCGACCTTGATGTCATTGTAGTTCTGGATGTTCAGACCGCAGTCCTGACCGGAAACGACCTCCTTGACGTCGTCCTTGAACCTCTTGAGGGAGCCGAGTTCTCCTGTGTAGACCACAATGCCGTCACGGATGACGCGAATCTTGGAAGTGCGCTGGAGCTTGCCTTCGCGTACAATGGCGCCGGCGATGGTTCCGACCTTGGAAATCTTGAACGTCTCAAGAACTTCGGCGGTAGCGGAAATCTCCTCCTTCTCCTCCGGAGCAAGCATGCCCTCGATACCATCCTTGACCTCGTTGATGGCGTCGTAGATAACCGAGTAGAGGCGAATTTCTATTTCCTCCTTCTCGGCAAGCTTGCGGGCGCCGGTCGAAGGGCGAACCTGGAAGCCGATGATAACGGCATCCGAAGCGGCTGCAAGAAGCACGTCGGACTCGGAAATGGCACCGACAGCCTTGTGAATCACGTTCACGCGCACCTCCTCTGTGGAGAGTTTGATGAGCGAGTCGGAAAGAGCCTCCACTGAACCGTCGACATCACCCTTAACGATGACGTTGAGTTCCTTGAAGTTGCCGATCGCGATTCGGCGGCCGATTTCCTCAAGGGTCATGTGCTTCTGGGTCTTGATGCCCTGGATGCGGATGAGCTGCTCGCGCTTGTTGGCGATTTCCTTCGCCTCGCGCTCGTCGGCCATGACGTTGAAGGTCTCGCCGGCAGTCGGAGCTCCGTTGAGTCCGAGGACGGAAACAGGAGTGGAAGGACCTGCCTCGTCAACCTTCTGACCGCGCTCGTTGAACATTGCCTTCACGCGGCCGGTGTAGCAGCCCGAAAGCATCACGTCGCCGACGTGCATAGTTCCGTTCTGGACGAGGACTGTGGCAAGGTAGCCGCGGCCCTTGTCGAGAGAAGACTCGATGACGGCACCGGTAGCCCTGCGGTTAGGATTGGCCTTGAGGTCAAGCATATCGGCCTCAAGAAGCACTTTGTCGAGCAGCAGGTCCACATTGGTTCCCTTCTTCGCCGAGATCTCCTGGCACTGGTACTTTCCGCCCCAGTCCTCCACGAGAATGTTCATATTTGATAGCTGCTCGCGGATTTTGTCCGGATTAGCTCCAGGCTTGTCTATCTTGTTGATTGCGAACACCATCGGAACTCCGGCCGCCTGCGCATGGCTGATTGCCTCGACGGTCTGCGGCATTATGGCGTCGTCCGCAGCGATGATGATAATCGCAAGGTCGGTCATCTTGGCTCCGCGGGCACGCATCGCCGTGAAGGCCTCGTGTCCAGGGGTGTCGAGGAAGGTAATCCTGCGGCCGTTCGGCAGTTCCACGTTGTATGCGCCGATGTGCTGGGTGATTCCTCCGGCCTCGCCGGCAATCACGTTTGCCTTTCGGATGTAGTCGAGCAGGGATGTCTTACCATGGTCTACGTGTCCCATGACCGTAATCACAGGAGGTCTCGGAACAAGATCCTCCGGCTTGTCGGCCTCTTCCTCGGAATTGATTTCCTCAGTGAGGTTGGCGGTCACGAACTCAACCTCATAGCCGAACTCCTCCGCGACGAGCACGAGGGTCTCGGCATCGAGGCGCTGGTTGATTGACACCATGAGACCGAGGCTCATGCAGGCGGCGATGACCTTTGTCACAGGAGTGTTGTTCATGAGGGTCGCGAGGTCATTCACGGTCACGAACTCCGTGACCTTCAGAACCTTCTTGTCGAGCTCCTGCTGCTGCATCTCCTCCTGGAGTCTGTCAGCCGCGGCCTCCCTCTTCTCTTTCCTGTGCTTAGCACCGAAGTTGTTCTTGCCCTTGCCCTCGTTCATTCGGGCGTAGGTTTCCTTAATCTGCTTCTGGATCTCCTTCTGCATTTCCTCGGTCTCGGCCTCGGTCATTGCAGGCTTGAACCTTTCCTTGCCCCGGTTGCGGCCCTTTCCGCCGCCATTACCGCCGTTGTTGTCGTTCCTGCGGCCGTCCTTACCGAACCCGCCGCCGTTCTTGCCGCCGCCGTTTCCGCCCTTCGACGGATTGTTGGAAGCGTTTATCTTGGTGACATCAACCTTCTGGCTCTGCCCAGGCTTGATTCTTTCTCTCTTGCCCTTCTTCTTCGGGGTCTCGAACTTGCTCAGGTCAACCTTGCCCATAACCTTCGGTCCGACAAGCCTCTCGACTTCAATCACGGCCTCGCGTGGTTCCCTTCTGACCGGCTGTTCCTCAACCGGCTTAACAGGCTCGGCCGCCGGGGATTCTGCGACCGCATCCTGTTTTTCCGGCGCAGCCGGTTCCGCAGGATTCTCCTCGACAGCAGGCTTCTTTTTCCCTATGCTGTCAAGGTCAATCTTGTCTATAATCTTAGGCCCGAAACCTTCACGTTCAGGCCCCTGCGGTTCTTCCTCAACCTGTTTCTCCGGAGCGGAAACATTCGCCTCCTCCACCGGAGCCGATGCGGCAGCCGGGGCCTCAACCGGAGCCTCAACCGGAGCAGCGGTCGCCGATGCCGGTTGTTCCTCAACCGCAGGCTCAGGCATCATCTCAACGACAGGTGCCTCGACCGGCTTTGCAGCCACAGCAGGCTTTTCCTGCGCCGCGATGGACGTTGTCTTGATGATGATCTCCTTTTCGGCCTCGTCTTCCTCCGACGCGGGCTTCTTCTTTGAGACGTCAATCATCTCCTTGAGCTTTGTTGCAACCTTCTCGGAATCCTGCTTTGCAGCGAGGTCTCCGCCGAACTTTGCCTCCACAGCCGGCATGAACTCGTCCGAAATCTTGGCGTTCGGATCGCTTGAAGTGATGTTCGCCCCTTTCCCGTTCAGGAAGTCGATGAGAGTGCCCAACCCGATGTTGAACTGTCTTGCAATTTTGCTTAATCTGATTTCTGCCATATAATCCCCTTAAAATTTATTCCATTCACATCTGTCCGCACACGGACAAGCCCGGACATAAGCCGGGCATACGGCCCGCAAGCCTATTCGAACTCCGCGTTCAGGATGCGGCGCACGTCTTCCACGGTCTCGTCGTCGAGATCCGCTCTCTTCGCAAGATCCTCCGGATCGATTGCAAGCACGCTCTTCGCCGTGTCGCAGCCGATTGCCTTGAGCTTGTCAATGACCCACTGGTCAATCTCGTTGGCGAACTCGTCGAGCAGCACGTCCTCTTCCTCATCCTCCTCAAGATCAACCTTCGGAGTCTCTCTCCAAACCTCAATCTCCTTGCCCACGAGCATGCCTGCAAGACGGATGTTCACTCCGCCGCGGCCGATGCCCTTGGTAACCTCCTCAGGAAGCATATATACCTTAATCTTGCCGTCCTCTCCGTTGACGATGGACGAAATCTTCGCAGGCGCGAGAGCACGGGTGATGAGGAGCTGGGTGTTGGAAGTCCACTGAATGACATCGATGTTCTCGTTACGAAGCTCCCGGACGATTCCGATGATACGCGATCCCTTCACGCCGATACATGCTCCGATAGGGTCAATCCTGTCGTCATACGACTCGACGGCAACCTTGGCCCTCTGTCCAGGGACACGCACGACCTTCTTGATGGTGATGAGGCCGTCGTAAATCTCTGGAACCTCCGCTTCGAAGAGCTTCGCGAGGAACTCGTCGGAAACGCGAGAGAGCGTGATAATCGGAGTGGTGTTCCGCATCTCCACGGACTTGATGATGGCCTTCACGGAGTCGCCCTTCTTGAAGTGCTCGCCCGGAATCTGTTCCATCTTCGGAAGCTTGAGCTCATTGCCCTCGTCGTCGAGGAGAATGACCTCCTTCGCCCAGGTCTGATGAACCTCTCCCGAGAAGAGCTGTCCGACCATATCCTTATATTTATTATAGAGGTTGGCCTTCTCGAGATCCATGATGCGTCCCTGAAGATTCTGCCTGATGTTGAGAATGCCCCTGCGACCGAAATCCTTCATCTCGATTTTCTTCGCGAAGGTCTCGCCTATCTCGTAGTCGTCGCCGTTCGCGTTCACTTCCTCAAGCGAAATTTGCTTGTTCGGATCCTCCACAGTCTCAACGACTTCCCTGTTCCAGTAAATCTCGCAGTCACCCTTGTCGATGTTGATGATGACGTCGAAGTTGTCGGCGTCGCCATAAATCTTCGCAAGCTGAGTCCGGAACACATCCTCGAGAACGCCCATCATCGTCGGGCGGTCGATGTTCTTCTGATTCTTAAATTCCGCAAAAGCGTCCTTCAGTTCAATCTTTTCCATATTATTATATTACTTATTTTATTTGAAATCAATATGCGGACGGACGTAGTTCACATCGTCATATCCGAACGTGTCGCAATGCTCCACGAGTTCCTTCTTTTTCTTGCCGTCCACAGTCTCGCGCAGCGTATATTTCAGCGTCACAGTATTTTCGTCGGCATCGACAAGTTCCGCCACGAACTTCCTCCCGCCCTTGAGCGCCGCCTCGACCTGTGTCCCGACAGCCTTCCGATATTGCTTCAGCACCTTGAACGGCTGGTCAAGTCCGGCCGACGTAACTGTCAGCGAATAGTCCTCAACCGCCCTGTCGAAGCATTCCTCAAACCTGCGGCTGATCTCCACGCAGTCGTCCAGAACGACGTTGGAGGTCTCGGACTCTATGACAATCTCCACATCATTGTCCTTCGACACATTTATTTCCACAATGAAGCACCCCCGTGCAACAACGGCATCGCCCACTGCATCTATAATCTCTGAAATTTTCATTTCAACAAAATTTGGAGTGAACCTTTCACTTTTGAGCATGAAAAAAGGGAACTCTGCGTCCCCTTTCTCTCTCACGGCGGCAAAGGTAAGAAAAATGTATTACCTTTGCAAATATTTTTAAGAATCCGAAAAAACAAAAGACTGCTTATGGAGTTGACGGCAGGGAAGATAGCTGAAATATTGGGCGGCGAGGTCGACGGAGACAAGGAGGCGACGGTCACGACCTTCGCGAGAATCGAAAGCGGAAAGCCGGGAGCGATATCGTTCTACGCAAATCCCAAATATGAAGAATACGTCTACGCAAGCAAGGCGTCGATAATCATAGCGAACAGGACGTTCGAGCCGAAGAAACCGGTCGGCGCGACACTCGTCAGGGTTGACGACGCATACTCCGCAGTGGCCCTGCTTCTCGAGTATGTCACGGCACAGAAAAAGAAATATTGCCGCCATCGCGGAGCGCGCTGTCATGTCGCATTTTCGTCGAAGATAGGCAAAAAAGTCTACATCGGCGATTTCGCATATATCGGAAAGAAGGCAGAGGTCGGCGATTACACGAAGATTTACGAACAGGTATACGTCGGGGACGGCGCGATCGTGGGAAAGAACTGCATACTCTACCCGGGGGTGAAGATTTATCCGGGGATGGTCATCGGCGACAACGTGATTATCCACGCAAATGCGGTCATCGGAGCGGACGGATTCGGATTTGCTCCGCTTGAGGACGGGACATACAGGAAAATCGAGCATACGGGGAACGTCATCATCGAGGACAACGTGGAAATCGGGGCAAACACCTGCGTGGACAAGTCCCAGATGGGCTCCACGATTATCCACAAGGGAGTGAAGATTGACAATCTCTGCCAGATTGCGCACAATGTGGAGGTGGGAGAGAACACGGTGATGAGCGCCATGGTGGGAATCGCAGGCTCCACGAAGGTCGGCGAGCACTGCATCTTCGCCGGTCAGGCCGGCATCGCGAACGGGCTTAAGGTTCCCGCGCACACGACTCTCGGGGCACAGACAGGGCTCATAGGCAATCTGAAGAAGGAGGGCGAGGTGCTTTTCGGAACGCCGGCGCTCCCTCACAGGGACTTCCTGAGGGCCTATGCGGTCTTCAGAAGAAACGGAAGGGGTGACAAATAGTAGCGGATTGTCGGGAACGCAAGGCGGTTATAAAAATTTTGCTTACCTTTGCGCCCCGAAATATTAAAATAGAATTTGTTCAATGTCCCTGGTTCATGGATTGCACGACGGGAAGTCGATGAATCTGTCCTCAGGGATTTTGAATCAGATTTTTGAGGATAGATTTGTTTTTGAAGAGGGAGCATACCGCGGGCGTATGTGACCGATGAGAAAACAAATATAGACCAAAAAGATATTCAAAAGATGAAAAGACAAAACACTATAAGGAAGGAGTATACATTCAAAGGCAAGGGGCTTCACAGCGGGCGGCCGGTAACGATGACGCTCAAACCGGCGCCGGCGGACACGGGCATACGTTTCGTGAGGACTGACATCGGTCCGGATGCCACGGTTGACGCGCTCGCGGAAAATGTGTCCTCGACGGCACGCAGCACCACCATTTCCTCCGGAGAGGCCACTGTAGGGACAATCGAGCACCTTCTTTCGGCGCTCACCGGACTCGGAGTGGACAATGTCCTGGTGGAGATTGACAGCGCGGAGGTTCCGATTCTGGATGGAAGCGCGAAGCCGTATGTCGATGCAATCGCCCCCGACGGGCTCGCGGAGCAGGACGCGCCGAGACACTATGTGACTCTGAAGGAGAAGGTTGAGTATAAGAATCCTTCTACCGGAGCCTTCCTCACCATCGAACCGGCGGACACGTTCAGCTACGACATCACGATTGACTTCAACTCGAAGGTTCTCGGAGTCCAGAGCGCGAGGTTCGACGCCGGGACGGACTACATCCGTGAAATAAGCGCATGCCGCACTTTCTGCTTCTTCCACGAGGTCGAGTACCTGCTCGCGAACAATCTCATCAAGGGCGGTGACGTGGACAACGCGCTGGTGATTGTCGAGCGCCCGATCACGGTGGAGCAGCTCAAGAATGTGTGCAGCCACATCGGCAAGCCGGAGCTTCAGGTGAAGAACGGCTACCTCAACGAGTCGCTGCACTTCGACAACGAGTGCGCACGCCACAAGCTGCTGGATCTCATCGGCGACCTGCGTCTCACGGGAGGCTTCCTGCAGGCGAAGGTGACGGCCTACAAGTCGGGACATACCATCAACACTGCCGTGGCTAAACTTGTAAGAGAAAAAGTAAAATAGACAGAAAAATATGAGTACAACAATCCATCCGCTTGCATGCGTTCACCCGAACGCGAAAATCGGCGAGAAGGTTGAAATAGGCCCGTACGCATATGTCGACGAGTTCGTGGAAATCGGCGACGGGTGCAAAATCCTTCCGCACGCCACGATTTTCAACTATGTGAAGATGGGAAAGAACTGCAGCGTGTTCCCGGGAGCAGTTGTGGGGGCCATTCCTCAGGACCTGAAGTTTGACGGAGAGGTGACCTACGTCGAGCTCGGTGACAACGTGACCGTCCGGGAGTGCGCGACCATAAACCGAGGCACCAAGGCCAGCGGAAAGGGCGTGACCAAGGTCGGCAACAACACCCTGCTGATGTCATACACGCACGTCGCCCATGACTGCACGGTCGGCGAGCACTGCATCCTCGTAAGCTATGTGGGCATCGCCGGAGAGACCGACGTCGATGACTGGGCAATCCTCGGCGGAAGCACGGTGGCTCATCAGTTCTCGAAAATCGGCAAGCACGCGATGGTCGGCGGCGGCTCCAAAATCAACAAGGACATCCCGCCTTACGTCCTCTGCGGACGCGACCCGCTCACATACGCCGGCGTGAACCTCGTGGGACTTCGCAGACGCGGGTTCACCTCCGAGCAGATCCGCAACATCAAGGACATGTATGACGTGATCTACAACTCAGGGATGAATGTCAGCGACGCGCTTGACAAGATTGAGATAGGGTTCCCTGACAGCGAGGAGAAGACGACGATACTCACTTTTATCCGCAATTCCAGCCGTGGAATCATAAAGGGGCCGTCTGTGTCCAAGACCGGCGAAATGGACTAAGTGGATGTATAAAAGGCGGTCTGCGGCGTTGGATGGTTTGACAAAATCCTCACAACCGACAGGTTGCTGCGGTTTTATCTGCGCCATCCGCCTTGCATCCCATCCTTTTATTCAAACCCTCTATTCCGACTGGTTTTATGATATTGTTGAATACAGCTTATTTCCCGCCTATCGGGTATGTGGCGGCGATAGCGAACGAATGCAGGTTTAATCTCGGGCGAACCGAGGTTGAACCTGCGGTCGTCTATATCGAGGCATGCGAGCACTACGCCAAGCAGTCATGGAGGAACCGCTGCCGCTTCTATGCCGCTGACGGAGCGCAGACGCTCAACTATCCCGTTTGTCACGAGGACTTCGGCAAGCCCATATCACAGGTGCGCATTGACTGGAAGACCGACTGGCTGACGCGGCACAAGCGGGCGATTGTCTCCGCCTACCGGACTTCCCCCTACTTCGAGTACTATCAGGACGAGCTCTTCGCCATCCTCGACACACGTCCCGAACTGATGCTCGACTTCAACACCGACATCCTCAGGTTCTTCCTCCGCAAGGCCGGCATCCCCGCCGAACTGCGCTTCACTAAAGAGTGGATTGCAACCGTTTCCTGTGCGCCCGCCAATGGCAGCACAGTGTCAGCCAACGGAGCCGTTGAGTCCCCCAAACCTCTTTACACGCTCGCGAATGCATCCGAAGTGACATTTCAGGACGGTACAACAGCGCTCGACATGCGCGAGGCCATCCACCCCAAGCGCCCAGACACCATCCTCCAGGACCTCGGTCTCGCCCGCCCCTACTGGCAGGTATTCTCCCCCAAGCACGGCTTCATCCCGAACCTCTCCATCATGGACCTACTCTTCAACGAAGGCCCGGACAGCATCAGCTACCTGAAAAAGCTGTAAAGATTTCGCCGACGGGTTGCACCCCGAGGAAATTTCATTATCTTTGTGCGCTTCGCCTCCTATTGCTCTCACTTAACGAAAAGGTTCTGTTTTGAGAGGAGTTTAGCGGTGCTAAATGACGAACCTTTCGATTTAGTGAGAGCAAAGTGAATTAAAAATTCATTTTGCCGAACGTGAGAAAGTGGCACAAAGTGAACAAAATGGGGAAATATGGCCAAAAAGACACCAAAAGAACGAACCTTTTCGATAAGCGAGAGCAGAGCCAAGCTCGCTT
>ERZ808246.407-NODE-407-length-36917-cov-3.932505_pt1 | contig 36917 bp, 20 predicted proteins | sample MGYA00521083_ERZ808246 | MGnify/ENA primary metagenome ERZ808246 (study PRJEB31516, sample SAMN03275577) | gut metagenome | biome: mammalia-associated habitat; material: feces | host: Papio cynocephalus | place: Kenya | collected 2012-07-07 ...
AAGAGTTTCCCTGATCTCGGGAGCAACGATTACCATCGGAACGATCCTCGGATATTCCGCAATGGCGGGAACTGTGGGCGGCGGCGGACTCGGCGATATCGCGATCCGCTACGGCTATTACCGCTGGCAGGCGAATATTCTGATCACAACCGTTGTTCTTCTGATCGCATTGGTACAGATTTTCCAGTTCATCGGAACCGTGATTTCGGTTCGTCTCGACAAGAGACATGTTTAATATATGAATGCATCGGCGGCTGTTACGGCTGCCGTTGTAGATAGAACCTGGCTGCACAGCAGCCGAAACATTATGGGGAACTTCCCCGCAGGCGCAGGTAGCGCAGAAAAGAGGAGAACAATTATGAAAAACAAGCTTTTAGCAGTACTGGCAGCATCCACTCTGGCAGCAGGCATCCTGGCAGGCTGCGGCAGCTCTTCCGCTGACACCACAACGGCAGAGACTGCAGCAACTGAGGCAGCAACCGAAGCAGCAACGGATGCGACCACCGAAGCCGCAGCAGAGGACACCGCTGCAGCACCGGCAGACGGCGACAATGTCATCAAGGTTGCCGCTTCCCAGACCCCTCATTCTGAGATTCTGGCAGCAGTAAAGGACCTTCTTGCAGATGAAGGCTATGACCTTGAGGTCACTGTATTCGAGGATTATGTTCAGCCGAACAACGTTGTAGAGTCCGGTGAGTTTGATGCGAACTACTTCCAGCACGTCAATTACCTGAACTCCTTCAATGAGGAGAACGGAACACATCTTGCTATCGCAGAGAACGGTAAGATTCACTACGAGCCTTTCGGAATCTACGGTGGAACCAAGAGCAGCCTGGATGATATCGCAGACGGCGATGCAATCGCACTTCCGAACGATACCACCAATGAGGCAAGAGCTCTGCTTCTTCTGCAGCAGGCAGGCCTGATCAAGCTCAAGGACGGTGTTGGCGTTACCGCAACCGTAAACGATGTGGAAGAGAACCCTCACAACCTGAAGCTGGTTGAGGTTGAGGCAGCACAGGTTCCGAAGCAGCTTCCGAGCGTGGCATTCGGCGTCATCAACGGTAACTATGCGCTTGAGGCCGGCCTGAACGTAGGAACGGATGCACTGGTAACTGAGTCTGCAGACGGCGATGCAATTCAGCAGTATGTCAACGTCATCGCAGTCAAGGAAGGCAATGAGTCTTCTGCCAAGATCAAGGCTCTGACCGATGCCCTTCACTCTGACACTGCCGTTCAGTACATCAACGACACCTATCAGGGTGCCGTTGTACCGTACGATGGAGAGCAGTAATCGTATCATTGTATACAAAATATATTGACATTTCATCCACCTGCACTTATCATACACGTTAGTTATTTGATACGTTACATGAGTGAAGTGGCAAGGACGCCGCAGACCGTAATGGTCTGCGGCGCTTTTTTCGTGGATAAGTCTGAGACGAAATGCAGCGAAGCATCTCATGTTCAGTGTGGAGGGAGGAAAAGAAGATGGAGATCAGAAATTAGTGGTATTAAATACACGGATAATGGTGGTTTCTGGTTAAATGATGTTGTTACCGATGCAAATGGCAATTTCCGTAATGTAGGATAATAGGACTTTATAATCGATTTTTAGAGACTTGGGAAAGGGATCCTTCATGCAGAAGCTTTTGAACGTGGAATATATTGATCAGTCGGTTCGCTGGCCAACCGGGTGCGAGAGCGTTTCGACCGTGATGGCGCTCCGGTATCTGGGGCTGCCGATTACGGTGGATGAATTCATAGAAAAGGATTTGGCATGCAGGGATCTTCATGAGGAGAACGGCGTTCTGTACGGACCGGATCCGAACAAGTATTTTATCGGGGATCCGCACACCGACGATGACGGCTCCTATGGCTGCTATGCAGGAGCCATTGTCGATGCAATCAAAAGGACCAGAAAACGGTATCCGGACTTTGGCTGGGAACCGATCAATCTGACCGGCCTGGATGTGGAAATGCTCGCGGAGAAATATGTGCAGCGAGGTGTGCCTGTTATTTTCTGGGCCACGATGGACATGCAGCCCAGCAGCTATTACGGAGAGTGGATTCTGGAGGACAGCGGAAAGAAACTGATCTGGAAATCCAGAGAGCACTGCCTTCTCCTGACCGGCTATGATGAGGAAAGCTATGTTTTTCATGACCCGTGGAAGAACAACGGCATTGTCCGCCACCCGAAGAAATTGGTGGAAGAACGGCATGCAGAAATGTTTTCCATGGCGGTGACGTTTCACTAGAAATTGACATTTCAGAGAGCAAAACAATTTGACAATCCGCGTCGGATGCACTAGCATAAGTCGGTACAAAACCCGGGATACCGGGCGTGGATTTTTGAGAGCAATCTTTTTCGCCACACAGTTGATGAACCCATAGGTTCAGAGGCTGTGTGGTTTTTGTTATGTAAGGAGACGGGAAATGGATCAGAGCTTTATGAAAACAAGGCCGGTACTGCCTCTGGTGGTATCGATGTCGATGCCGATGGTGCTGTCAATGCTGGTCAATGCGCTGTACAACATTGTGGACAGCTTCTTTATTGCCAAAATCAGTGAGAATGCCATGACTGCATTGTCTCTGGTGTTCCCGCTTCAGAATATCATCGGGGCGGTCTGCATCGGCTTCGGGGTTGGCGTAAACGCGGCGGTGGCCTTTTATCTGGGAGCGCAGCGGAAGAAGGATGCAGACGGGGCGGCTTCGCTGGGCGTTCTTCTGTCTCTGGTGCATGCGGTATTCCTGACGGTCCTTTTGTCTCTTGCGGTAAAACCGTTCCTTTCTTCCTTCACCGGCGATCCGGAGGTGCTGGACTATGGTGTCCGCTATGCGAGGATTGTGATTCTGTTCTCAGTTATCAATCAGGTTTCGCTGGTCTATGAGAAGCTGTTTCAGGCGATCGGAAGCATGAAGGTATCGATGGTCAGTATGATGGCAGGCTGCATTGCCAACATTATTCTGGATCCCCTGATGATTTTCGGGATCGGGCCGTTCCCTGCTATGTCGATTGAGGGGGCAGCATATGCAACCATCCTCGGACAGGCGGTTACGCTTGAAATCTATCTGGTGCTGTGGGGAAAAGGAAAGCTGCATCTTCACATTTCTCTGCGGGACGGGTGGAGCAAGAGGCAGCTGGCAGGAAGAATCTATAACGTAGGAATTCCGGCCTCTTTGAATCAGGCTCTTCCGTCTGTGCTGATTTCTATGCTGAACGGGATTCTCGCGGGATATTCGCAGACCGGTATTCTGATTCTTGGAATTTATTATAAGCTGCAGACCTTCATCTATCTGACTGCGAACGGCATTGTACAGGGAATCCGTCCACTGGTTGCCTATAACTATGGGGCCGGGGAGGAGAAGAGAGTAAGCAGTATTTTCCGGACGGCGCTGTGTATGGCGCTCGCCGTGATGGGGGTCGGGACTGTGATCTGCCTTCTGGCGCCGGAATGGTGCATGGGACTGTTCACGGAGAACCCGGAAACGATTCGGCAGGGAGCGGCGGCGCTTCGGATCATCAGCGCGGGCTTCCTGGTCTCAGCAGTGTCGGTCACGGCTGCAGGAACGCTGGAAGGACTTGGAAGAGGCGGAGATTCATTTATCATCTCACTTTTGCGCTATCTTGCGGTAATTCTTCCCGCAGCGTATATCCTGAGCGGAATCTTCGGAGTAAATGGAGTATGGATGGCCTTTCCGGTGTCAGAATGCATCACGGCTGGAATCTCGGCGCTTTTGTACCGGGCGGTACGAGGAAAGCTGCGGCGTGAGCTTCATCCGCAGGAAGACAGGAAATAATCAGTGAGAAAGCTGTGAAAAAGCATAACTCAGAAAAAAGAAGGGCGTGTGAAAGAACTTTCGTTTTTTCACACGCCCTTTTTATGAAAAATTCGACTGAATGGAAATGCGAAATTTGACTGAATGAAATTGTAAAATCCGACTGAATACAGTATTCTGAAATGGCATTGAGGAGGCTGCATCATGGGAGCAGAGGAATATCGTGAAAGAATCATTGATGCCAAGGTAGAAGAATATTTAATGACATTTGGAGCTGTTTGCATCGAAGGCCCCAAGTGGTGTGGCAAAACATGGACATCTACGCATCATGCCAAAAGTGCAATTTATATTGGAAGTCCAGAGGGAAATTTTCAGAATCGGCAGTTGGCGCAGCTGTCCCCGGCGTTGGTATTGGAGGGAGCTACACCTCGTCTGCTGGATGAGTGGCAGGAGGTTCCGCCTCTTTGGGATGCAGTGCGATATCAGGTGGATCAGCGGGGCCAGAAAGGACAGTTCATCCTAACTGGATCTGCGACTCCGAAGCATAAAGGAATTCTTCATAGTGGAGCTGGAAGGATCGGGAGATTACGAATGCGGCCGATGTCTCTGTACGAATCCGGAGATTCCAGCGGAGTGGTTTCTCTGGAGCAGTTGTGCAGAGGGGAAGTTTCTCCGTCGTTGACAGGAGAAGTAGACTTGAAGAACCTGGTTCGATTTATTGTCCGGGGTGGATGGCCTGGAAATCTGGAGATTCCAGAGAAACAGGCCGGATTGCTTCCGAAAGAATATCTTACTGCGGTCATTGAGGATGATGTTTACCGCATCGATGATGTGAGACGTGACTCTTTGAAAATGCTGCAGCTTCTTCGCTCATTGGCAAGAAATGAAAGCACAACAGCGACCAACCGGACATTAATCAAGGATATCAAGGCAACGGATGAGGATGATATTGATGGCAATACTGTCGCTGCATATCTGGATATCTTCAGGAGATTATTTCTTATAGAAAATCAACCTCCCTTTTCAGCGTCCGGGATACGATCATCAGCCCGAATCAAGCAGGCAGAAAAGAGACATTTGGCGGATCCGTCTCTGGCATGTGCACTGTTGCAGGCGACCCCGGAGAGTCTGATTGGAGACTTGGAAACGTTGAGCTTTTTATTTGAATCATTATGCGAGCGTGATTTGCGGATCTATGCGGAGGCTTTTGGCGGGAGGCTGTACCATTATCAGGACTACAGTAATCGTGAAATTGATGCGGTCATTGAGAGACCGGATGGAGAATGGGCTGCATTTGAAATCAAGCTCGGGGCAAATCAGATTGATGCAGCAGCGGAAAACCTGTTGACCATTCAACGGGAGATTGCAGCTGCCCCACAGGCAAAAGCACCTTCCGTTTTGTGTGTATTGTGCGGACTGTCCAATGCAGTATACCAGCGTCCGGACGGGGTTTTTGTAGTGCCAATTACAGCATTGAAGAATTAGTTTGGAGCGCTGCACTTGCTTTTGGGGGAAATGGAATGAAGAGGGTGAAAGAAATTGATATCACACAGAAAAGGTACAAATACCTGCTGTTTGCAAGCTACCTTCTGGTGACGGTCAGTATCGTATTGGGAGTTTTGTTTGCAATTTATGGATGGATGGTACGGCAGACGAAGGAAACCATTACGCAAAGTGTTGAGAATGAACTGACCAATCTGAATTCATTTTTTACCAGGCAGATGGATAGCTACCGGGAGCTGATGGAGAACAGCTGGCGTTCATCGACTGTGCGGTCCTATATTTATTCGACATCCTCTTCTGAAATGCAGAGATATCGCATGGCATTGAACTTGAACAGCCTGACTGGATCCCTGCCGGAGATTGAATATGTCTGTTTGTTCAGTGACAATGATGGCTACCGATATTTTGGAAACCGTTATCCCGGGAAGGAAGAAAAAAAACTTCTGGAAGAAAGGGTTCAGGGTTCTACAAATGATCTGCAGTATTTTTATCTGAATGCGGAAGGCCGTGAAGATCTGTGCATTTTTATGACGGAACGCAGATATATGGGAGAGAAGCCGTATCACGGTATTGTGTTTGCCATCGATTTAAAGAAGATGCAAAAAGAACTGGACGCGACTACAGATCAGCCTTTCCTCATTCTGGATAAGGATGGAAATGCATTGATTCACAAGAATATCGCCGTAGAGGATGTTCCGGTTATCTGGGCAGCAGTTTCGGGAACAAATGGTGGAAGCGATATTAACATTGAAGGGCAACGATATGTCATTACGGCATTGGAAAATGAGTTTTATGGATTAACGCTCGTGCGGCTTTCCGGAATCAATGCAAACCGTGAGCAGCTGAACGAATTCATCCGTTTCGTATTCATTGTTCTGGTGATTTCGCTGATGATTGGTTTCGTCATGGCATGGTGGATCAGCCTGATGATTTATTCGCCGCTCAATCGCTTCCTGGGAAGACTCCGTGTGGAGACACTTCCTGTTCATCTGGAAGGTGTGACGCAGAAAACAGATGACACCAGTGAAAAGATCATCAGCAGGATTGATGTTCTGTCCAGACAGTATCACAACAACCATATTCTGGCTTATCTGGAAGAAAAGTCGGAGGATAAAGGTGTACCGGAGGAGCTTCAAATTGAGACAGGAAAGAATCACGAGGCTTTTGTTCTAGTGCAGAGCATGGAAAAGCAGATCCGGGAAGATATTCCGGAGGCTTTTCGGAAAGAAATGGAAAAATGCTTTGCAACATTTCAGACAGCAGAATATTACGATTGCAGGAACAAGTGGTTTCTCGTCACAGTCAGGGAAGCGGATTCCAATCGTGTGCTTTATGATGAGCAGCTGGGAACTTTAATTTGGAAAATGATGCATAAGGATTCGCACTTTGCGGATTTGCATGTTGTGATCAGCAGAGTGATGAATCAAAGCGAAGAACTGATTGCAGAGTTTCAACAGACGCTGATTGGCACCAAGCATTTCCTGTTTGATCCGGAACAACGGGTACTCACTAGTCGGGATTTTTCATTTATGCAGACGGGAGATGTTCCGGACGAAATTACAAAAAATTACTATGACAAAATCAAAAGGGCGGATCTCGATGGAGCCAAGAAGAATATTCCGTTCCTGATCGGAGTTCTGGGAGCATATCGGAGCAGAGATGCCATCCGGAATATGGCGCGCATCTGTCTGAATGTGGAACAGTGTGCCTTGAATAAAGAAATGACCATGAAGCAAAAACAGGAACATACCATGGATCATTATATCAAGCTCAGTGAATTGGCCTCCCGGGAAGAACTGGTAAATTATCTGGAGAATATTACAGAAGATGCCTGCCTTGAAAATAAAGTATACATGGAGCGTTCGTCCAGACTGGATATTCTGGCGGCGATTCAGTATATCAGAGAACACTTTACGGACAAGGATATTTCTGTGGACCGGGTTTCCGAAGAATTTGGTATTTCTGTTTCCTATTTCAGCAAGACATTTAATGAGAATGTTGGGATGACGTTTCCGGAGTATATCACCGATATGCGTATGACCTATGCATATGAGCTTTTAGAAGAGCGTCCGGAGCTCAGCATCAAGAAGGCCGCTGAAATGTGCGGATTCAACGGAGTCTCGTATTTCTCTGCTCAATATAAGAAAAAATATGGAGTTTCCCCCTCGCAGAGGAGGAAAACAAGATAAAAATTTCATTGCAAGACGTTTTTTGCATCCATTTCTGCCGGCATTTTCAAGGAATGTGGCAGGAATGGATGTTTTTTTGATTTCTTTCTCTAAGGGTATCCGATTATACTCAGTGCAGTCAGAAAGCAGAAGATCAGAAAGAGCAGATCTGCCATTTCTGCATTTTTAATTTCCACTGAATGCAGAAATAAAAAGGCAGGAAAGGTAAAACTGCAAATCCTGTTCTTCATACATATAAGAAGGGGGAAAGAGTATATGACGCTTCCAAGGAAAAGCGAAGCAGCTGTAGTAAAAAGAAAATCAACAATAAAAAAGGACTGGCCATTGTATTTACTGGCGCTTCCTGGAACGATTGCCCTGCTTTTATTTTCATATTTTCCGATGACAGGAATTATCCTCGTTTTCAAAGATTATAACTTCCGGGGAGGAATCTTTAAAAGTCCGTGGGCAACGCCGATTTTCAAGAATTTTATTTATTTCTTCAATAACAAAAGTACGGCAATCCGGGCAACCTCGCTGACCGTTATGTATAATCTTTTGTTCTTTGCAGTGGGAACTATTGCGGCGGTTGCGATTGCAATTATGCTGAGCGAAATTGCGAATAGATTTTTTGTTAAGATTTCGCAGAGTCTGATGTTTCTTCCATATTTTATTTCCTGGATGGTGTCGGGGGCAATTCTGTATGCACTGTTGAATCCACAGACGGGAATGATTAATAAAATAATCGCGGCTGTTACGGGAAGTACGTATGATTTCTATGCGAAGCCGGGAATCTGGATTCTGATTCTTACGATTGTAAATACATGGCAGAGTTGTGGCTACAATTCGATTATTTACTATGGCGTATTAACAGGAATAGATTCGTCTCTTTATGAAGCAGCCAAGGTAGACGGAGCGACAAAATGGCAGTGCATCAAGCACATTACTCTGCCGCTACTAAAGCCTACGATCATTATTCTGTTCCTCTTGTCTGTCGGAAACATCATGAGAGGAAATCTGAATATGATCATCGGACTGACGAATTTGAATCCGGTGCTGTTCCCTACCACGGATCTGATTGATGTGTTCGTTTATCGAAGTGGCGTCAGAAACGGAGAAATGGCATTTGCTTCGGCAATTTCATTGTATCAGTCAATTTTCGGCTTTATCTTCGTTGTTCTTGCGAATAAGATCGCCGGAAAGTTTGATGAAGATTCTACGTTGTTCTGAGGGAGGATACGGACATGAAAAAGAAATTCTCTTCTGACACTGTTCTGACGGCAGCATTTTATGTCCTGCTGGCCGTAGCGGCACTGATCGCGGTTTTCCCGATCGTATTCGCATTCGTCGGTTCCTTTACGCCGGAGAATTATGTTACGCAGAATGGCTTTACCCTGTTCCCGAAGGAGCTGTCTCTGGAAACCTACCAGTACGTATTTCAGTCGCAGGGATACAAACTGCTTCAGGCATACGGCAACAGCATTCTGGTTACCCTTGCGGGAACAGCCATTTCCGTTTTTGTCACTGTAACCTACGCTTATGTAATTTCAGTCAAAAATTTCAAGGCGGCACCAAAGTTTGCCTTTTTTGCCTATTTCACGATGCTGTTCAACGGAGGAATGCTGGCATGGTATCTGGTATGTACCAAGTATCTTGGCCTGAAGGACAATCTGTTTGCACTGATCCTTCCGTATTCCATGAATGTATTCAACATGTATCTGATGCGGAACTTCTTCAAAGGCCTGCCCTATGAGCTGACGGAGAGTGCACTGGTTGATGGAGCGGGGCACATTACAATCCTGACCAGAATCATTCTTCCGCTTGCGAAGGCTGGGATCGTGACGATTACGCTTTTCTATGCACTGCAGTATTGGAATGATTTCTATCTCCCGCTGATGTTAATCAATGATGAAAAGTATTACACGATTCAGTACATCCTGTACAAGATGATGTCCAATATCCAGTATCTGGCGGCCAATCCGTCCAGTTCGGTTGCGTCCCACATTGTTCTTCCGGCGCAGACGATTAAGATGGCAATCACCTGTATTGCAATCGGACCCATTATTATTGTTTATCCGTTTATTCAGAAATATTTTGTAAAAGGCGTCACAGTGGGAGCTTTGAAGGGATAAGTGAATCCGCCGGAATCAACCGGCTGATGATAAAAAGGAGGGTTTTAAGGTATGAAAAGAAAGAAATTGGTCGCATTGGCAGCAGTACTTGCAATGTCTGCCTCCATGTTCGTCGGATGCGGAAGCTCCGGATCCGGAAGCGGATCTGCATCGGCGGGGGATACTGCCGGAAGTCAGGAAGAGGCCAAGGGAGATCCGACGCCGGTCAATCTGGTGCTGTATGGAGAAGAATCGCAGCGTATGTCGGATTTTGCTCAGAATGAACTTCATCAGAAGGTGGAAGATGCCATTAATGTGGATCTGACCATCAGCTATCTACCTTGGTCAGAGTATGCGGGCGGCAAGACAGAGCTGATGCTGTCTTCTGGAGAGAAGTTTGTAACCTATACGGATACGGCTTTTCTGTCAAAGTGTGTTTCCAAAGGATATTATGCGGATCTGACCGATGCGGCAGAAAAGTACGCAGGAGATCTGAAAAAGTACTGCGGCGGTGACGAAATGTTTGACATCTGGAAAGTAGACGGCAGACTGTATGCGCTTCCTTTCGGCAACAAGCCAAATGCCGGTGAGAATTATGTTGTTACGACCAGACAGGACATTCTGGAAGACTGCGGAATGACCGAGCTGAAGACGCTGGATGATGTGGAAAAGTTCTATCAGCTTGCCAATGAGAAGCATCCTGGCATTGTAGGCTTCGGCCGCGGCGGAATTCTTCCGGAAATGGTAAATGGTGCGATTGCATCGGATGTCAACGTATATCGCCCGAACCATTTCATTTATACGGATGGGAACAAGCAGGATGATCCGACCGTATATAATTATTATGCATCGGAGGAATACAAGGAAGCAGCACAGATTTTCCGGAAATGGTATCAGGATGGCCTGATTCCGGACTATATTCTTTCCAATTCCAATCAGGTGGATGCAGAGTTCATGAGTGGCAACGCCCTCTTTGCAGCAGGGGCAAGCTATCGGGTGTTTGAGTATGAGGATTCTGTCAGAAAGGCTGATTCGAATGCTGTATTCAAGAATTACTATATTGGAGACAACACGGACAACAAGCCGCTGATGTCCAGAGGAACTTATTCAACCGCTTTTGCAGTCAGTGCAAATGTGGAAGGGGAGGAGCTGGACGGCTATGTAAAGCTTATCAATCTGCTGCAGAGCAGCCAGGAATGGAACGATCTGATTCTGTATGGAATCGAGGGCAAGGACTACAATATTTCTGAGGATGGACAGCTGGAAATGATCAATACGGATACTCTGTTTGATACATGGCTTCCGGATAATATCAACTTCAAGAGATATCAGCCCTATATTACAGATGAGCAGAAGACAGAATATGAGAACTGGAATGATGGCTGCATCCCTCAGAAGGATCTTGGCTTTGCTTTTGATATGACCCCGGTTCAGACAGAGTATTCACAGCTTCAGGCAGTGGAACAGGAATATCTGAATCCGATTACCGATGGTGTTGTGGATTATGATGAGAACATTGATGCGGCACTGAAGAAACTGGATGAAGCCGGAATCGACAGATTCGTCGAAGAGTATCAGAAGCAGTTTACGGAGTTCATGAATTCCAAGAATCAGTAAGGAAGAAATCCGTATCCATATCACATTAAGAAGAATTTTGGAGCAGGTCTGTCAGAGATGGCAGACCTGCTTCACCGTAATTGCAAAAGAAAGACCGGACGGAGTGGATGGAAGAAATCGGATTTGCTATAGTGTGCATGAGGGCCGGCAAATGAACGGCTTATGTTTTGGGGGAGGGGAAACAACAGAATATGAAGACAAAAGTACCGCAGAATACGTCATGGAAGGAGCTCCTTGCCATGATGATGACGATTGCACTGCCGGTGGCCATGCAGAATCTTCTGTCCACGACGGGCAGCATGGTGGATACGATCATGCTGGGACGCCTTGGCGAGACCACGGTGGGAGCTGTGGGCCTGTGCGCACAGTTTACGAGTCTTATGTTCTCTGGGTACTGGGGATTTATCGGCGGAGGCATGCTGTTCATTGCCCAGTACTGGGGAGCCGGTAATGACGACGGCATTCGCAAGTCCTATGGCATCATGCTGGCCTTTGTCAGTATCACGGCGGCGGTCGGAACGTATCTGGCGCTGTTCCAGCCGATGTGGGTCATGCAGCTGTACACGAACTCGGAACCGATTCAGAAGATTGGTGTGGAGTATCTGCGCCTCGTCGGGATTTCCTATCCGTTTCAGATTCTCGCGGTCGCAATGGCCGCTCTTCTACGGTCGACGGAGCGTGTACGGATTCCGCTGGCTGGTGCCATTGCGGCGGTGATCACGAACTGCGTCTGCAACTACATCCTGATTTTCGGAAAGCTCGGATTTCCGGCAATGGGGGTCCGCGGAGCTGCCTGCGGAACCATCCTTTCCTCCATTGTGAATGTCCTGGTGATCGTGGTGACGGCGAAGGCATGCCACGTTCCGTATCTTCTGGAAATTTCCGGTCATTGGAAATGGGATGGGGCTCTGCTGAAGGAGTTCCTGAAGAAGAGCTTCCCGATTATCATGAATGAAGTGCTGATCGGCGTCGGCAACATGCTGATCAACATCGTACTGGGGCATCAGGCCGAGCAGGCCATTGCGGCGACCGCTGTCTTCCGGACGCTGGAGGGACTGGTGATTGGCTTTTTTGCCGGGTTTTCATCGGCGGCAACGGTTCTGGTTGGCAAGGAGGTCGGAGCCGGGAATCATGAAGAGGCCTATTCCCGTGGCTGGAGGCTGGTATACAGCTGTCAGGTCATTGTCCTGCTTGTCTGCCTTATGGTTCTGGCATTGCACGAACCGATTCTCCATGCGATGGGGCTGTCCGGGGAATCGTATCGGCTGGCGTTTTCGATGTTCGCTATTTATACCGTCCTGGGAACGGTCCGGATGGGCAACTGGGTGCAGAATGACATGTACCGCTCCGCGGGTGATTCGGCCTTCGGCTCCACGCTGGAGATCTGCTTCATGTTCCTTCTGGTACAGCCGGTCATTCATCTGGCAAACGGTCCGCTTCACTGGCCGTTTCTCGTGGTGTTCGCATTGTGCTATGTAGATGAGCCGATTCGCTACATCATCATGCAGATCCATCTGTATTCTATGAAATGGATTAAGCCGGTTTCTGAAGCGGGCCGCCGTACCATTGAGGAATTTCGTGGAAAATATGGTGTTCGCTCTTAATCAAGAAAGCTTTCGTTCAGGGTGACACCGAAATCGCGGGCGATCGCACGCAAATTATCATCGGTGATGGTCTGACGGATCAGGCCGCCGCCCATGGAGAGAACCTTGACGTAAATTTCCGCACTCTTTTCGATGGTGTGGGCCAGGCCGAAGGTGGTATCGAAATCCGGTCCGGAAGCGAACAGGCCGTGATGGGCCCAGACGGCTGCCTGGTAGGTTTTCATCAGCTCACTGGTTGCCATGGCGATGTCTGCGCCGCCGGGTACCATCCATGGGCAGACACCGACACCCTCCGGGAAGACCACGGGGCATTCGGTGGCGCTCTGCCACAATGCACGGGTGAAGTCGCGGTCCGTCAGGGGAAGAATGTAGGTCAGCGCGATGACATTGGTGGCATGACAGTGATAAATCACGCGGTTGGCCCCATGGGTAGCTGCCTTGCGGACGCTGTGGTTCATAAAGTGACTGGGGAACTCGGAGGTGGGTCTTGCGCCGCCCTCCAGCCCCCAGACGATGCGCCAGCTGTCTCCCCTGTCGTTGATTTCCACGATGCCGATGCTGTGAAGAGGATCGGATTCTACGTTGCGGAAGAACTTGCCGGAACCGGTGGTGATGAAGTACTCACCCTTCAGGTTGTCGGCCTGTACACCCATATTTACCCATTCGCGGGGCTGCTCGTTGAAGAAGGGACGGCACTGCGCCACCTCCTCCTCTTTCATGCGGTAGGTCAGGTTGCCGCCGTTGCGCTCATGCCAGCCCTGAAGCCAGCCATCGTTGCACATCCGCATAAAGCCTTTTACAATTTCAACATCCAGAATTCTCATAATTCAGTACCTTCCTTTCCCTTTTTTCCGGTTCCGTTATCGGGTGATGATGTCCACCGGGACGTCAAAAATTTTTGCAACCTTCAGAATCGTGTCAATGTGACGGCCGGTTGCGGCAGCCATGTGGTGGGTGGGACCAGCTTCGCTCCAGCGGTTGCAGAACTCCCGTGCACCGCAGGTGAAGCGGGTGCGCATATTCGTATCGCCGAAGGTGAAGATGGGACCGGGCTCGTTCACGCCCTCAGCTGTCACAAATTTGAAGTGTCCGTCCTTGTCCTGTGTAATACCCAGATAGGTCACCGGACCGAGACGGGGATAGAACTGGGTCAGGTAGCCGCCGCCCGTTTTCCCATGGAAAACAGGAACAATTTTCATGGTCGGCTTTTTTCCGGAGATATCGGCATCTCCGGAGCCCGAGTGGCCGATGATGCAGATATCCTCGTCAAAATCAATGGAGTACATCTCACTCAGCTGGCCGCAGCCTGCAATGGTCTTGAGAATACTCATGGCCATGGCTACCTTGATATCACCCTCAACCGCACAGGCCACGCCCTGCTTGATGAGCATGGAGAAGGCAGGAATCAGCATGCTGTCCAGCTTACCGGCCTTGCCCTGTGCAAAGCCATCGTAGTGAGATGCGATGAATGCGATTTTCTCGTCCTTGACCCACTGCTCAAAGGCTACGACATATCTTGCCATGTCCCATACCTTTTCCACCGTACCGCCGCCCTCAATGTCAAAGGTGTCCAGAATATCCTGCGCCTTGATGCGGATGGCATCCTCATCCGTGATATTATCGGCAATGGCCCACATTTTTTCCCAGTCGAACTGCTTGGTGTACAGGAACAAACGGTTGTAGAGATTGGTTTCATCAATGTACAAATCCATCATACCTGGGTATGGACGGCCGATCTGAGCCAGATTGGTATCGCGAAAGCGGCGGCGTACCTGGGCCGCACGGCACCAGTCCTCAATCTCGGACTGTACCTGCGGGTCCCCGCCCTCGACGACGCCGGTGATGACGGCATGGCGTTTGCCGGCACGCTCAAGGTCTGCGACCATCTCGCCAACCGCGCCGCAGGCGTACAGCTCGCCAAGCCAGGTGGGGGTATCGGTATTGGCGTAGTCCGGAGCTTTCTTCTTCTGGACATTTACGAGTACGACCGGAACGTTCAGGTCGCGCACAGCAGGCAGCATATTGTAAGAGGTGGCGTAGGTCAAAAGCTGCAGGATCACGAGATCGACATCCGCCGCACGGAATTTGTCGCCGGCAGCCATGGACAATTCCTTGGTAGTGACGATTCCGCCATCAATGATTTCTACGCTGTCAGGAAGAGTTTTTTTGAAGTCGGCGTACTGCTGCTGGAATTCGGGGACAAGAGTTGGAAACTGGGGAAGATATGCTCCCAGTGCGATGGCGAATACGCCAACGCGTGCTTTGGTTTCGACAAGCATGATAGAACCTCCTTATGTTTTGGTCGCAATGCGTTGCATGCGATGGATCAGAACCTCTCCTGCGGGAGATGGAAGACCCGGACTATGAAAAATCAAATTTGCATCTGAATTCTAAGATTGCCGATGGCAGTTGCCTCAATGGGCAGGGCGATGACCCGCTTTTGTGTATAGTGAGCCGTCAGCTCATTCAAGACGGCGTTCTTCGCGCCGCCTCCTGCGATGTAAAGCGTGTCCCAGTGTCTGCCGGTCACGGTCTCCATTTCACGGTAAGCGTTCCCATAGCTGTATGCCAGCGAATGGTAGATGCTGCTTATAAGATCCGCAGCTGTGGCCGGTGCCTCACCAGTTTCGCTCAAGGCGGCAATGATTTCAGCACGCATATCCTGCGGAGCAGAAAAGCGGGCGTCATTCACATCAAAAATGCGCGTATACGAGCTGGTTTTGGACAGCTCTGCCATTTCTGCAAAGGAAATGCCCAGCTGCTTTTGCACACACTGAACGATCCAAAGCCCCATAATGTTCTTCAGATAGCGGATGTAGTGAGCGCCGCCTTCGTTGGTGAAGTTGGCCTTACGGCTCTTTGCGGTTGTCAGAGGGCTTGCCAGCTTGACACCAAGCAGGCTCCAGGTGCCGGAAGACAGGAACGGCGCATCGCCCTGCTCCATCGGAATGCCCTCCACCGCACTGGCTGTGTCGTGGGTGGCGCACAGTACGACCTTGGTATTCCCACCTACCTCGGCAGCAACCTCCGGCGTTAACGGGCCAAGCACTGTGCCGGGAGAAGTCAGACGGGGAAACATGTGATCCGGAAGCCCCAGAGCCTTCACAATTCCGGGGTCATACTCTTTTGTTCCGGCATTGACAAGACCAGTGGAGGTTGCATTGGTATATTCGCGTGCCTTCACGCCGCACAGCTTCCAGAGAAGGTATTCCGGGATCATCAGAAAATCCTCGGCCTGTGCCAGACGCCCGGATTTTTTATCTGCGTATAGCTGATAGATGGTGTTGAAGGGCTGAAACTGGATGCCGGTGCGCTGGTACAGTGTTTCAAATGGAAGAATCTGGTGAACCTCATCCAGAATGTCCTGTGTCCGACTGTCCCGGTAAGCGTAAACAGGGAAAAGAGGGTGTCCTTTTTTCAGCAGTACATAATCCACTGCCCATGTGTCAATGGAAAGGCTCTCAATGGAAGGATATTCTGAAAAGACTTTGCGGATGCCGTTTTTTACCTGGGCAAGCAAGGCGTCAATGTCCCATTCCAGATGGCCGTCTGTCCACCGGACATTGTTCGGGAACCGGTACACTTCCTCGGTGCGAAGAATGCCGTCCTCCATCCATCCGACAATATGCCGTCCGCTGGATGCACCGATATCAATTGCCAGAAATCTTTTCTGCATAATATGCTCCTCCTTCCACTTCGCAGCAACATCAGTATAGCAGCCGAAATGGACGGATTTCATTTGCAAAGGTGACACCTTTTTTGTGAAAAGTCCACTCTTATCCTTCGCGTGTGCAGCCGTTATACTGAAGCTATACTGAAAGAAAATGGAAAGGAAGGTGACAGCACGTGCTTACTTATAATATGGATGTGACCAGGGAAAGTATCTGGAAGCGCACGACGCCGAGTGAGGCAGAGCTGCTGCAGCCTTATTACTGTACGGAGGCCGGGGTGTTTTATGGCCGGCAGCATTTTTCCACTGCCCGCACGGAAAAAAACAGCTATTTGCTGTTCTACACAGTGCGCGGTGCAGGCCTGATTGAGCAAGGCGGCAGCCGCGTTGTCCTGAAAGACGGACAGGCGCTGCTGATGAACTGCCGCAGCCCGCAAAGCTACTGCACGGCTCCAGGACAGAATTGCTGGCATCACTATTGGGTCCATTTGGACGGCACGGGTCTGGCAGCCATGGAACCGCTGCTGCTCCCAGATAAAAGACTGTCTCCCGTGCAGATTGCCGGGAGGCGGATGCAGGATTTGTTTGAGCTGATTCTGGAGACGATGGAAGGAAGCACCGTGGACAGTATGGTCAGAACGGGACTGATTCTGCATGAAATGCTGACTCTTTGTGTGCAGAATCTTTTTGTACAGGCAGAGGCTACCAGCGCACATCAGGCCATTTTACAGGCTGCGGAAACCATACGAAAGAACTACAGGCAAGAGCTTTGCCTTGCGGATTTACTGAAAGACGCGCACATGAGCAAAAGCTATTTTCTGCGCCTGTTCCGACGGTATATGGGCACGACACCGTACCATTATCTGGTCAATTTCCGCATTACGCAGGCCAAGGAGCTGCTGGTGCTGAGTGATCACAGCGTCAGCGACATCGCGCGGGAGGTCGGCTTTGGTGATGCCAGTAATTTTTCCACCCGATTTGCCAATACAACCGGGCAAAGCCCTTTGCAGTATCGCAAAAGTGCGTTAAAGCCCATGGATCCGTGTTCATAAAACGCGAAGGAGGACAACCGTTCAGAAAGAAGAAACGGTCTGCTTATAGAAAGAAGGAACGGTGTGCTTTTTCGTTGCGGGAATGATCAATTCGCGTTAAAATATCGTGACTAATTGTTCTGCGTGGGCGGATTATGATGACTCGAAAAGAAAACGGAGCTTTCTCTGATTAGTGGTAAGCGTCCGCGGAACAGTAGTGAGGATTGTGGAACAGGAAACAGCACTTTGCCCCGGATACCATATATGCCGGGCGGAAAAGGCAATATCGTGACCAGAAAGAAGAACAGCAGGAAACAGCAGAAGCAGAATCGCCAGAAGGCGGAGGCCTACCGGCAGGCGAAGAACCAGGAAGCCGCAGCGAAGGCAGAAGAAATCCGTCAGGCGAAAAAGGAAGAGCTTGCAGAGGAGCTGGCGGAAGAGGCCAGAGAAGAGCAGGAGGACATCGCTGCAAACCGCGAGAGCAGAAGAAAAGAGGCCAAAGAGCATGCGAAAGCTGCTGCCCGAAAGGATGCGCAGAACAATTCCGGGCAATCTCCAAAAAAGGCACCCTCCTCTGGGCACAAGGGTACAGATGCCCCGGAAGAGAGCGTTCTGAAAGAACGTGAAGAAAGACAGCCGGAGAATCAGAACGAACACAGACCTGGTGAAGAGCCTTCGGACGGTGTGGAGCTTGGCTGGCAGACACAGGAAGAGCCCAGGGAAGCGGGCATCGGCCTTGCCGGAAGGGTGAAGAGCCTCTGGGAGAGGTTTCTCGGATTAAAGCTCTGGATCCGGATTGTCGCGGTCCTTCTTGTCATTGTCCTCGCGCTTGGCCTTGCCGCATACGGATATTTTCACAGCAAGTATCGGCTGATGAAGATCAGCGACGGCAAGTTTTCCAGCACGGAGGTTTCAGCGGAGGGAGATACGCAGGATCAGCTGGAAAATGAGGAGCTGCAGTCCCGCGAGATTGAAGAGAAGCAGGCGATTGAGGCGACGGGTGAGATTGAGGAGGATCAGGCGGTGTTCAATGTCCTTCTGATCGGAACCGATGACCGCACGACGGAGTTCAATGACAATGCAAGAGGCGATACCTGCATTCTGCTGTCGATCAACCGCAAAACCAATCAGGTTCATCTGGTCAGCTTTGAGCGCGCGATCGGCGTGAAGATTCCTTCCGGTGAATATGCCGGACAGTGGGACTGGCTGACGCATATGTTCTGGTACGGCGGGCCGTATCTGATGACGCGGGAAATCCGTGAGAATTTCAAGGTGGATGTGACGAAGTACATCCGTGTCAACATCCGGACCTTTATGGAGCTGGTGGATTCGGTCGGCGGCGTGGACATTGACATGACCGAGGCCGAGTGCAACAACATCAATCATCCGGAGGGAACCTTTACGGCAGGCAACATCAAGGGCATGCACGTAGAGAAGGAGGTTCAGCAGGATCTGGTCCCCGGTGTGAACCACTTGAACGGCGCGACCGCGATGTGCTACGCAAGACTCCGCGCCATTGATGATGACTGGCACCGCGTGGAGCGGCAGCGCAAGGTCATTCTGGCAGCCGTCGAGAACCTGAAGAAGATGAATGTCACAGAGCTGGACCAGCTTCTGAACAATGTCCTTCCTTTGGTGCAGACCAACCTGACCGAGGCGGACATTGCGAGTCTGATTCCGGAAGCAGGAACGTTCGTCAATATGGATTATGACACCATCACCTTCCCGCTCAAGCACACCTACGGCCTGATGGACGGCATGTGCGGAAGAAAGGTGCTGGCGCTGGATTTTGAGACCAACTCGGAAGAGCTGCAGAACTTCCTGTACGGGGAGACAACAGCGGAAGAGCTGAATGAGAAGTATGGCTCGGTTTCCGGAGATTATTCTTATAAGAATTCGGAATCCTATCAGCAGAACTATCAGGACGCAGAATCTGCGGTAGGCAAGGAGACCTTTATCCAGAAGACCGGTAAATCCAAGCCTTCCCTGGTCGGCGGCTCGTCCTCACAGACGACAGGAAGCAGCGCAGCAGCGACAGCTGCGGGAGCAGCAGATAATGCCTCTGTTTCGGCAGGAGAGAACACCGCCGGGACCGAAACGGGACAGGAAGCGCAGTCGGAAGAGAACGCAGCCGGGACTGCAGAAGCGGCAGCGCCTTCTTCCTCTCTTGGAGCAGTGGAGTCGACGACAACCGATCCTGCGACCGGTGTTGTGACGATTACCTATTATAATGAAGCAACCGGTGTGCGGACGGCTGTGGCTTCGAATCCGGTGAACGGAGCGACCACGGTGACTGCAAATGATACCGGAAACGGAACAACGGTAACGGCGCATTCGGAGGACGGTGTAACCGCCAGTGTTTCCGATCCGTCGGCAGCTGCCGGTGCGGTACAAGGACAGTGAGAAAAGAAATCCGGACATTTTGCATAGTGCTCGGCGTGGTACTTGCCGTCGGTGCGGGGCTTTTGGCCCTGTCACCGGCGGCTTTTTGCATTTTTGGGAAGAATACGGCAAAGGAAACCGACGAAGGAGCTGCTGCTCTTTGGCAGAAACCGGGAGATGAAAAAGCGCTGAAGAACGCGGCAGCGTACGCCGAGAAAACAAAGGTTTACTCCGGCGAGGAGGCAATCCGGAGTGATCCTCCCGCAGCTTTGGTGCGGTTCGGGGACCCGTATCTTGCCCTTGCCGTGCAGGAGAAAAGGAGAAAGGCGGGGGCCTTTGGCAATGCCGACGGCGGAGCGGAATCCGCGGATGCGCAGACGGACGGGGCGGACATTCCGGAAGAGGACCGCACGGTGACCTTTACCTTTGCGGGAGACATTCTTTTTGATGAGAATTATGCAACCGGCATCGCAGCAAGGCAGAACGGAATTTTATCCCGCTTTGATTCGGGGGTGCTGGAGCTGATGCAGGGGGCGGATGTCTTTACGGTCAACAATGAATTCTGCTATTCAGACGGCGGAACACCGCTTGCGGACAAGACGTTTACGCTCCGCGCAAGGCCGGATACCGCCGAATGGCTTCCGCAGATGGGAGTGGATCTGGTGACCCTGGCCAATAACCATGTCTTTGACTTTGGAGAGAACGGTCTTCTTGATACATTGCAGACGCTGCAGGATATCGGGATGCCTTACATCGGTGCCGGGAAGAATATCGAAGAGGCCGCCTCGGCGGTGTATTATGAGCTGGGATCGGACGGCGCGGCTCTTGTCGGAAAGTCCTCAGGAGAATTTCCCAGGGAGGCGGGCGATACCAGGATGCGGATTGCCGTGATCAGCACCACGCAGGTCGAGCAGTTCGACAATCCGGACACGAGAGGTGCTACGGACACGCTCCCCGGCGTATTCCGGTGCTGGGATCCGGGAAGGCTCTATGAAGAAATCCGGGCGGCGAAGGAAAGTGCTGATTTCGTCATCGTCTGCATCCATTGGGGCGTGGAGAGCGAAAAGCAGAAGGAATACCGGCAGGATGTACTGGCGGACGGCATTACGAATGCCGGTGCGGATCTGATTGTTGGAGGGCATCCGCATGTTCTGCAGGCGATTGGTGCGGTGAATGGAAAGCCGGTCGCCTACAGCCTCGGGAATTTCTATTTCACCTCGTACACGACGGATACCGGCCTTTTGCAGGCACAGTTTTCTGCGGCAGAGAAAAGGCTGACGGGGCTTCGCTTTGTTCCCTGTCTTCAGAGCGGCACGGCAGTTCAGCTTCTTACCGGGGCAGAGAAGGAACGAGTTCTGAATGAAATGAGGAGCCTGTCACAGGATTGCGGAGTGTCGCTGGATGAGGAAGGGTGGATCCGCTGGTGAAGAATTCTCTGAAAACGCGGCAGAATGAGGGGGTAGAAACGTGTAGTTTATTGATTTTTTACTTGCATTCGGTTTGATCCATGGTATTCTTTTTTACGTTATGACTGTCGGTCAGAAAATGACGCACCGGCTGCCGCATTCAGAAAAACCGCCTTCGCGGTTTTTCCTCAGCGAGGTATAACGTTTGAAATTGACATCGATATGTCACTTTCAAACTGCAGCAACGGTGCTGACGCACCGGCTGCCGCATTCGGACAAACCGCCTTCGCGGTTTGTCCTCAGCGAGGTATGAAATGGAAGAGAATAAGAAAAAAGGAAATTCTGCAATGATCCGGATCGCATCCTTCATTGTGGACAAGAGGATGCTGTTTTTCCTGATTTACATCATTGCGCTGATCTTCTCTGTGATTGCCACGAACTGGGTCAAGGTCAACAACGATCTGGCGGATTATCTGCCGGAGACGACGGAGACGAAGCAGGGTCTGGAGATCATGGACAAGGAATTCGTTACGTTCGGAACCGCCAAGATCATGGTCGCGAACATTTCCTTCCAGGATGCCAAGGAGCTGCAGAGCGAAATCGAGGACATGGACGGGGTATCGCAGGTAGCATTCACCGATGAGGATGCGGACCAGAGTGATTTCGTGGAGCATTACAACAATGGTTCGGCTCTTTACAGCATCACGTTTTCCTATGATGAGAAGGACGACCGGGCGCTGGAGGCATTGAACAATGTCAAGGACAGGCTCTCCGGCTATGATATTTACGTGAGTACGGGGCTGGGCGATCAGCAGGTAGAGATCATTGAGCAGGAGATCAGCAAGATCATGGTGCTGGTTGCGGTCGTAGTTGTCTCGGTGCTGCTCCTTACGAGTGAGTCCTATGGTGAAATTCCGGTTCTTCTGATTACATTCGTTGCCTCGATGCTCCTTAACGGCGGAACGAACTTCCTCCTTGGAACGATTTCCTTTGTCTCCAATTCGGTGTCTTCGATCCTCCAGCTTGCACTGTCGGTGGACTATGCCATTATTTTCTGCAACCGCTATAAAGAAGAGCTGAAGGAATACGACGTGCACGATGCGGTTGTCGTGGCGCTGTCCAAATCCATTCCGGAGATTTTCTCGAGCTCTCTGACCACAGTCTCCGGTCTGATGGCGATGATCTTCATGCAGTACCGGATCGGCGCGGACCTGGGCGTTGTCCTGATCAAGGCCATTCTCTTAAGCCTTCTGTCTGTATTCACGCTGATGCCGGGGCTTCTCGTTCTGTTCTCCGGGATGATGGAGCGGACGAAGCACAAGAGCTTTGTTCCGAAGATCAGCGCGGTCGGTCGGTTTGCCTACAAATCCCGCTTTGTACTGCCGGTCATTTTCGGTGTTGCTTTTGCCATTTTTGCGGTGCTCTCACAGAAGACACCGTATGTGTACGGCTATTCCACACTGCCGACCCCGGTTCAGAACGAGCAGCAGAAGGCGGAGCAGCTGATTGATGACAACTTCGGCTCTGAGAATTACTGCGCCATTGTGGTCCCAGCCGGGAATTATCGGAAGGAGGCGAAGCTCATCAAGGATCTGGAATCCTATACCGAGGTCGATCATTGCCAGGGTCTTGCCAATACCGAGGCCATGGACGGCTATATGCTGACGGATGAGCTCTCTCCCCGGGACTTTTCGGAGCTGCTGGATCTCGACTACGAGGTGGCGGAGCTCCTGTACACCACGTATGCGGCGGATCAGGAGGAGTACGGACGGATTGTCGGCGGCATCTCTTCCTACAAGGTTCCGCTGATGGATATGCTGATGTTCGTGTATGAGAAGTCCGAAGAGGGATACGTCACATTGGATTCGGATACCGAGGAGACGCTTTCCTCGGCGTACCAACAGATCAGCGACGGCCGCAAGCAGCTCGAAGGCGATGATTACGACCGGATTCTGGTCTATATGACGATTCCGCTTCCGGAGCAGGACGACAGTGCGTTTGATTTCGTGCAGACGATGCACGATCTTACGCAGTCCTATTATGAAGGAGATTCGGTCTATGTTGTCGGCGACTGCACGTCGCAGAGAGATTTGCGGGATTCCTTTGAACGGGACAACATCGTTGTCAGTGTGATGTCCATTCTGTTCGTTCTGGTCATCCTGCTGTTCACCTTCAAATCGACGGGGCTGCCGGTTCTTCTGGTCGCCGTCATCGAGGGCGCGATTTTTATCAACTTCGGAATTCCGACCGTGATCCATGAGAAGGTGTTCTTCATGGGCTACCTGATCGTCAGCTCCATTCAGATGGGTGCGAACATCGACTATGCTATCGTCATTTCCAGCCGCTACATAGACTGCCGCAAGACGCAGGACCGGAAGAGCTCGATCATTGAAGCCCTGAACTTCTCGTTCCCGACGATTATCACCTCGGGCTCTATGATGATCCTGGCAGGCGTGTTCATCGGACAAATGACCTCGGATGCCTGCATCGCGGGTATTGGCGAGTGCCTGGGCCGAGGCACGACGATTTCAGTCCTCCTTGTTATGTTCGTGCTGCCGCAGATCCTTCTTGTCGGCGACAAGCTGATTGCAAAGACAACCTTTGAAATCGAGCGGCCGGTGAAGACGAAGGAAGAGTCCGGCACAGTGGTCATCAACGGCGCGATCCGGGGAACCATCAACGGCACGGTCATCGGAACGATGAACGCTGTCGTGCGCGGCGACGTCAAGGCGATTGTAGTTTCCGGTAATATCAAGAAGGCCGCAGATCCGAATGCCGGGACCGACGCGCAGGAGAAGCTTCCGGGACCGGTAGGTGAAGAAGCGGAAGGCAGCACAGCGGAGACGAAGGAAGACCCGGACGCAGAGACAGACCATTCGGAGAAGGGAAAACATTCGAATCATAAGCCAGAGGGAAATGGGCACACAGAAAACGGCCAGGGAGGAGAAGAGGCATGAATAAGCTGAGAGTATCGGCGCTGTTGCTGGCAGGTTCGGTTGCGGCCTCTTTGCTTGCTGCGCCGATGGGAGCGGCAGCAGCGTCCATGACAGACCTGGAGCAGCAGGCGGAGGATATGGTTAATCAGAGCGTCGTGCAGTCGGCCAAGGGCGAGACCAAGGACTCGGAATCGCAGGACGAGAATGAGGAGGACGCAGACACGCAGGCCAACAAGGCAGACATTTCCGGGAGCGAGGCCGCAAGCTACGAGAAGGTGGAGATCAACTCCATGGAGGACTTCCAAAAGCTTGTGAAGAACTGCCACTATGACAGCTGGTCCCGCAACAAGGAAGTGATCCTGAACACAGATCTTGATTTTGCCAACGAGGAATTCACGCCGATCGAGAGCTTCGGTGGAAGATTTGACGGTCAGGGGCATCAGCTGAGCGGAGTTTCGATCACGGGCAATGTGTCAGAAACCGGCGTATTCGGGACGATTCAGAATACGGGAACAGTGTCTGGACTGAAGGTACAGGGCGTCATTGCTCCGAACGGCAACCAGACGAAGCTCGGCGGCATCGCAGGACTCAATTATGGCAAAATTCAGAACTGCTCCTTCGACGGGCAGATCAGCGCGGACAGCGAGCTTGGCGGAATTGTCGGAAGGAATGGACATTACGGAACCGTTTCGGGCTGCAGCAGCACGGGAGCCATTACGGGGACCTCGGCCTGCGGCGGCATCGTCGGCTACAACGAGGGAACGGTTCTTACCTGCACCAACGGGATCAGTGTCAATACGACCTATCAGGATTCCAATATGACACTGGACCAGCTCTCGAGCACGGTGGATAAGATCCTGACAACCGGAGATCTGACCAGCTTTGAGAATCTGGAGATCAATTCGGATACCGGCGGCATCGCCGGCTTTACGTCAGGTGTCATTGCGTCCTGCACGAATGAGGCGGAAATCGGCTATGCGCATGTCGGCTATAACGTGGGCGGCATAGCGGGGCGCAATTCCGGCTTTCTTCAGAGCAACACCAACAATGCGGCAGTCTACGGAAGAAAGGACGTGGGCGGTATCGCCGGTCAGATGCAGCCGTATCTGTCGGTGGACTTTACGCAGAGCACATTGGATGATCTGGATTCGCAGCTGGATCAGCTGAATTCTCTGGTGAATACAGGACTTGACAATGCCGGAAGCTATTCCGCGAACACGCGGAATCACCTGACGAACATCAACGGCCTTTCGAAAATCGCGCAGGACTCCACCAAGGGGCTTGCCGATGAAGGCTCCGATCAATATGATGAGGCGGCGGGGAAGATCAACAAAGCGACGGGAACCATTCAGAGCTCGCTGAATGCGTTCTCGGATATCGCAACAAAGCTTGGCGGGTATCTTGGAAATGCAAAGAGCTCGCTGTCCTCATTTGGAACCTCCATGAGCTCTTACATCGACGGCATCAATCTGACCAGCGAAGACCGGAGCGCGATGGAGCAGTACATCAAGCAGTTTGAGGACGGCGCGGATCAGGTTGCAGACGGCGTTCAGAAGCTGTCGGACGCCGTTGCAGAAGGACCCAATGTGGATGACATGGGGAATTCGCGGAATCAGGAGCAGGTGCGAAGCGATGTCTCGGATGCTCTCACGGAGATTCGCGAAGGATATCAGCAGATGTCGGATGCGGTCACCGGAATGAGCTCCGTGCTGGAGAAATATCCGGATGATTCGAACGCCAGGGAGTCTCTGGACCGCCTGCAGGAAACGAAGGATACGCTGGATTCCCTGAGCAGTGAAATCGATGATGCTCAGAGCAGCCTGAGCGTCTTGAAGGACAGCTCCTCTATAGAGGCCTTCAAGGACGGTGATTTCTCCGCAGGTGATCTGCAGGATCTGACATCGGATCTTCGGGAGCAGCAGGCAAAGCTTCTGGAGTATTATCCGGAGCTGGACGATGCGGAAATTGCGGGCAAGAGCGATGAGGAGCTGAAGGATTATTTTCAGGAAAAATATGGCTTTTCCGAGGAAGACGCGAAGAGCTATACGGACAACTACATCAAATACCGCGACGAGTATCAGACCGTAACCGACAACATCGCAAAGCTTGACTCTTCGGCGGCGGATATCTGGACGGACCCGGATGCCTTTGAGCAGTGGGTGAAGGACAATGACATCGACGGCGTGATTCAGGACATCACGGATGGTCTTGGCGACCAGGGAAGCTCTCTTTCTGAGATGCTGAAGATTGCGGAGAAGTACGGAAAGAATGCGGCCAATATCTCTGGTGTTGCGGATTCGCTGCGAAATGCCGCCAATACGCTGAAGGATTCGCCGGATGTGTCCTCGGAGCTCTCCGGAGCGCTGAATGCGCTGGCTTCCATGGATCTGAAGCTGAACGGCATCAGCGACACGATGCGCAATAACGCGAATAACCTGTACGATGCCATGAGCCAGCTGACGGACGAGATGCAGTCCTTAAGCGATGCCATGGGCTCGGAATCCGAGGAAGGACTGGGGAACCTGCGGGCCATCACGGATCAGTTCGATACAATCATGCGGACACTCCGGGATGCAGCGGATGATCTGCAGAATACCGATGACGACAATACCGTTCAGGATGTTTCGGATGAGGACGTCAGTCATACCTACCAGGGAAGGGCCACGGCCTGCACGAATTACGGCGAGGTCAACGGCGACACCAATGCCGGGGGCATCACCGGAATGATCGGCGTGGAGTATGATCTGGATCCGGAGACAGACATTCACCAGAGCGGAGACAGCTCGCTGGATTACATCTTCCGGGCAAAATGCATTGTCGACAGCTGCACGAACCGTGGCACGGTCAAGGCAAGAAGCAGCTACAGCGGAGGCATTGCCGGGCACATGGAGATGGGCCTTGCTGCGGAGAACGGAAACTATGGAACGCTCGACTGCAGCGGAAGCTACGTGGGCGGCATCACCGGGTATTCTGTCGGGGTGGTGCGGGACAACACAGCCAAGTGCGATGTGTCGGGTGCGAAGTACGTAGGCGGCATCGCGGGCTACGGCGTGACGCTCCGGAACAACCTTGCCATGGTGGGCGCCAGTGACAGCAAGCAGTACGTCGGTGCCATTGCGGGGAGGGTGAAGAACATTGATCCGGATGAGGTTTCGGACAACTACTATTATTCGACTTCCATCTATGGCATTGACGGTGTCAGCTATGAGGGAATTGCGGAAGGCGTGACCTATGATGCACTTCTTAAGAAGGACAACATTCCGGCAAGCTTTCATCAGCTGGTGCTGACCTTCAAGGCGGATGACACCATTGTGCGTCAGATTGCCTGCAGCTACGGGGAATCCATCCCGGAGGACCAGATTCCGCAGGTTCCGCCGAAGGAGGGGTTCCATGCGGAGTGGAGCCGGACGGATTTTGGTGAAATCACGGAGGACGAGGTGATTGAGGCGGAGTATTCCCGCATCAATACGCTTCTTGTTTCGCAGCAGGAGCGAAGCGCCGGACAGCCGGTCATTGAAGTCTACGGCAATTTCCGGGACGGAGATTCGCTGATCCTCACCGAGATGCCTGCAGAGAGCGGAGAAAAGGAACGCTGGATGGTCTCTGTTCCAGAGGACGGACAGGAGAAGCATCAGATCCGGTTTCTTGCTTCCGACGACACAAGAAATCCGGAGATTTATCTGATTCAGAACGGAAAGAAGACGAAGGTGCAGACGGATGCCCTCGGTAAATACATCACCTTTGATGCAGAGGGAAGCGATGTCGCGTTCTGCGTGGAAGAGAAGGGCGCAGCAGGCGGCCTTGCCGGGAAAATCGGCATTCTCGCTGTGGCAGCAGGTGCTGCGGCAGTTCTGATGCATGGCATTCTGAAGAAAAAACGGAACCGGAAAAAGGCAAAGCTTCGCAGCAGGAACCGGAAGGGCGGCGGCTCCGGGAGTGCAGACTCCTTCGATGAGAGCGAGTGGCTGGACGATGAGGTATAGGAGAAATGGCGCGGATGACCAGCATCCGTGCCATTCCTTTTTAGGGTAAAACTGGACAATGACGCTGCTTTGGGTGCAGAATGGTAGGTTGAAACCGGTCCCGGTGCAGCATCGGTGCTGCCTCAGCGAGGGATCCAGATGAAAAGGAGCATTCTCCATGAAATCACTTCTGAAGTATCTGAAAGAGTACCGCAAGGAGGCGGTTCTGGCACCGTTATTCAAGCTGCTGGAGGCGACCTTTGAGCTGATTGTCCCTTTGGTGATGGCGGCCATCATCGACACGGGAATTGCGACGCAGAACCGCCCTTACATTCTGAAGATGTGCGGTGTGCTGGTCCTGCTGGCGGCGGTCGGGCTTGCTTCGTCCATTACGGCACAGTGGTTTGCTGCCAAGGCAGCAACCGGATTCTCGGCGAAGCTTCGGCATCTTCTGTTCGAACACATTCAGGAGCTGTCCTTTTCCCAGATGGATCTGTTCGGCACCGATACGCTGATCACGAGAATGACCAGTGATGTCAATCAGGTGCAGAACGGCGTGAATCTGGTGCTGCGTCTGTTCATGCGTTCGCCGTTTATTGTCTTCGGTGCTATGATCATGGCCTTCACCGTGGACGTGAAGGCGGCGCTGATTTTCGTGGTGACGATCCCGATTCTTTCCGTTGTTGTCTTCGGCATCATGCTGTGGACCATGCCGCTGTACAGAAGGGTTCAGGGGAAGCTGGATCAGATCATGACAGGAACCCGTGAGAATCTGACTGGTGTCCGCGTCATCCGCGCGTTTGGAAGAGAAGAGAGTGAAGAGGAAAGCTTCCGTGCGAGCAACGAGGATCTCTCCCATATGCAGCAGTATGTCGGCAGAATCTCCGGACTGATGAACCCGGTCACGTACATCATTATCAACCTGGCGACGGCATATCTGATTTATACGGGAGCCGTCCGGATCGATATCGGTGCTCTGACGCAGGGACAGGTTGTGGCGCTTCTGAACTATATGTCACAGATTCTGGTTGAGCTGATCAAGCTGGCGAACCTTATCATTCAGGTGACGAAGGCCTGGGCCTGCGGAGACCGTATCGCGGACATTCTGAAGGTGGAGCCGGACATGACGGACGGAATGCTCGGTGCAGAGGCGCTCGGAGACAGCGACACCGCAGTGGAATTCCGGAATGTGACTCTTACCTATGAAGAGGATGCGGGAGAAGCACTGGAGAATATCTCGTTCAAGGCGAAAAAGGGACAGACGATCGGCATTATCGGGGGCACCGGAAGCGGCAAGTCCTCTCTTGTCAATCTGATTCCCCGTTTCTACGATGCGACGCAGGGTGAGGTCCTTGTGGGCGGACATAATGTGAAGGAATATCGTCAGGATGCACTGCGCAGCAGAATCGGCGTCGTCCTTCAGAAGGCCATCCTGTTCAAGGGGACCATCGCAGAGAATCTTGCCTGGGGAAAGAACGATGCTTCCGCGGAAGAAATGGACGAGGCACTCGAAATTTCGCAGGCAAAGGAATACGTGGAGCAGAAGCCCGGCAGAACCGCGTTTGAGCTGGAGCAGAACGGCCGGAATCTTTCCGGCGGCCAGAAGCAGCGCATGACCATTGCGCGCGCCCTGATCCGCAAGCCTGAGATTCTCATCATGGATGACTCGGCATCTGCACTGGATTTCGCGACGGACGCGAAGCTTCGCATGGCTATTCGGAAGATGTCGAAGAATCTGACCACCTTCATCGTCTCCCAGCGTGCGGCCTCTGTACAGTACGCGGATCAGATCCTTGTCATGGACGACGGGAAGCTGGTCGGAACCGGGACACATGAGGAGCTTCTTGCGGGGAACCCGGTTTATCAGGAAATCTATTATTCGCAGTTCCCGAAGGAAGAGGAGGCATGAACATGGCACAGAAACAGAAAAAAAAGGTCGATCATGCCGGACAGCTTGTGATTGTGAAAAAGGTTCTGCGTTATCTCGGGCGCTACCGCATTTTCCTGTGGCTCTCATTGGCACTTGCCTTTGTGACCGTGGCGCTTCAGCTCTATATCCCGAAGCTGACCGGTGAGGTTGTGGACTACATGGCAGGTGCGGGCAGAGTACAGTTCGCGGGGGTTCTGAACATCATCGCAAGGATCGTTGCGAGCGCGCTTCTTGCAGGTCTCGGGCAGTGGCTCATGAACCTGTGCAACAACAAGATGACCTACGACGTGGTGCGGGACATCCGGAACGACGCGTTCCATAAAATTGAACAGCTCCCGCTCAGCTACATTGATTCCCACCCCTACGGCGAGATTGAAAGCCGTGTCATCGCGGATGCAGACCAGTTCGCGGACGGGCTGCTGATGGGCTTTACCCAGCTGTTCACCGGCGTGATCACGATTCTGGGAACCCTGATTTTTATGCTGTCCATCAACATCGGAATCACGATTGCGGTCGTTGCGCTTACGCCGCTGTCCTTCCTGGTAGCAGGATACATTTCCTCCCATACCTATACGATGTTCAAAAAGCAGTCCGAAATCCGAGGGCAGCAGACGGGCCTCATCAATGAGATGGTCGAGGGACAGAAGGTCGTCAAGGCCTTCAACCGCAAGAGCGAGGTTGTGGGTGAGTTTGACAGAATCAATGAAGAGCTGCAGGAAACGTCTCTTCGGGCGATCTTCTTCTCCTCCATCACGAATCCGTCCACCCGCTTTGTCAACAGTCTGGTGTATGCCGTGGTCGGCGTGACCGGAGCGATCTTTGCGATTGCGGGCCACCTTACAGTCGGTCAGCTGACCGCATTTCTTTCTTATGCAAGCCAGTACGCAAAGCCGTTCAATGAAATCTCCGGCGTGGTGACCGAGCTGCAGAATGCGATTGCCTGTGCGGGGAGAGTATTGGATCTGATTGAGGAAGAGCCGCAGATTCCGGATGCGGAGGACGCGAAGGCTCCGGAGCACTTTGAAGGAAGCGTGGAGCTGCGGAATGTGGATTTCTCCTATGTGAAGAATCAGAATCTCATCCGCAATTTCAATCTCACAGTAAAGCCCGGCCAGAAAATCGCCATTGTCGGACCGACTGGCTGCGGCAAGACAACGCTGATCAATCTGCTGATGCGCTTCTATGATGTCGACAAGGGAGGCATCTATGTGGACGGGACGGATATCCGGAGGATTGCGCGTCACGCACTCCGCAGCGGCTACGGCATGGTGCTGCAGGAGACCTGGCTGAAATCCGGCACCATCCGGGAGAACATCACGATGGGAAATCCGCGGATCACAGAGGAAGAAATGATCCGGATCGCGAAGGTCTGCCATATTGACTCCTTCATCCGCAGGCTTCCCAAGGGCTATGACACTGTAGTTTCCGAGAACGGGGAGGATTTCTCGCAGGGACAGAGACAGCTCCTGTGCATTGCCCGCGTCATGATGAGCAGGCCGTCCATGCTGATTCTGGATGAGGCGACCTCGTCCATTGATACGAGAACCGAGCTGAAGATTCAGGATGCATTCAACCGGATGATGGAAGGAAGGACGAGCTTCATCGTTGCACACCGCCTGTCCACCATCCGAAATGCCGACTGCATTCTGGTCATGAAGGATGGACACATCATCGAGCAGGGAACGCATGAAGCCCTGATGAAGGAGCAGGGCTTCTATTATAACCTGTATCAGAGCCAGTTCCTCGGGAAGGCCATCTGATATCGCAGGATTCTGCCAGAGCTGGTTCTCTGGAGAAGGAATCGGAATTATTGAATGAAACAAAGACTCCTGCCTCACCGCTGTTCTGGCGCTGAGGCAGGAATTTTTGAATTTGGGAAGAAAACCCTCTGCGATCGACAGCAAGCATAAAATCATAAACAGGCAGGAAAATAACGGCCAAAATGGGGGGGGTAAAGACTAAAAATATCAAAAAACGCTGAAAATTTGGCGCATCGCCATTGAAAATAAAGAGATTATCCGATATAAAGAATGTTGAAACTGCAGCATCGGTGCTGGCGCACCGGCTGCCGCATTCGGCAAAACCGCCTTCGCGGATTTTGCCTCAGTGAGGTATAAAAATGAGAAAGAGATTTGTAGGTCTTGCACTGGCGCTGACCTGTGCAGTGTCACTTCTTGCCGGCTGCGGGAATACGGCAGGCAAGGGAACAGAAGGCGGGAGCCCGGAAGCCGGCAATGGCAGTGCGGCGGCAGGAACGGAGACCGGGACCGCGGATGCCACAGAGGCAAGCGATCACCCGGTGATTACGATGAATGCGGCATACCGCAATATGTCGATGTTCTATGAGCTCGTCCATGAAAAGTATCCGGAGATCAATCTGGAAATCATTCCCTACAACGGCCAGAATTATACGTCCTATGTCAATGATATGCGCTTTTCGGGTCAGATGACGGATATTTATTTTGCAACCTACTATTCTCCCGGACGCTATGATGATGCGTCGGATTTCCTTGATCTTTCCAGCTATGATTTTACGGGCAATTATGCACAGTCCCGGCTTCGTGAGGTGACCTGCAACGGAGCAGTCTACATGCTTCCCCTTGGCTACAATGCACTGGGCATCACCTACAACAAGACGCTTTTGGAGGAGAACGGATGGTCGCTTCCTTCCAATCTGAAGGAGATGGAGGAGCTGAAGGAAAAGGCAGAGGCAGCAGGATATGTTTTCTGCCGGGATCAGCTTCAGTATCCGGGCTACGGCTTTCAGTATCTGTGCAACATTCTGGATACCGGATTTCTGAGTACGGTAGACGGCCTTCAGTGGCAGAACGATTTCATTTCGGGGAAGGCAACTCTTTCCGGAACTCCGAAAATGATGGAGGCAATGAAGCTTTTGGACCGCTGGCGTGACATCGGAATTTTAAACGCCGATGGAACGCCGGAAAGTGATTCGGAAACCAAGGCGCAGATGGTAGAGGGGAATACGCTGTTTCTGGTTGGCAACAGCAATGATCTTACGGCAGAGACAGATGCGAAGGATGAATTCCGCCTGATGCCGTATCTTTCGGAGGATGGCAGCCAGAATGTCTTCATTCTGAATGTCAGCCGCTTCGTAGGCTTGAACAAGTCGCTGGGAGAGCCCGGCAACGAGCAGAAGCTCGAGGATGCGGTTCATGTCATGGAGGTTCTCTCTACCGTGGAGGGAATGGAGAGCCTGGAGCCCTCGCAGAACAATTCGCGTATTTTGCCGCTGAAGGATGCCACGATCGAGGAGAGCAGCTATTATGCCGATGTGCTGGATGAGCTGAACAGCGGACATACGGCGAATTTCATTTATGCCGGCTGGGAGGACGTCGTTGTGCCCATCGGAGAGAAAATGATTGCTTATGTTCGTGGAGAGGCATCGCTGGATGAGGTAATTGCCTGCTTTGATGACAATCAGCATCTGATTACGGACGGAGAAACAGAATCCTATACAACGGTGTCTGAGACCATCGGCATGGACGATTGTGCAAGAGCGGTCGGCATCTGCTTTGCCAAGGCAACAGGTGCAGAGGCGGCACTGATTTCCACAAACCCGTGGGTCTATAATACGGAAGCCTATGAGATGAATAAGCAAGGAGTCAGCGGATGCCTGTTCCCCGGGAAGGTCACGGATCAGGAGCTTGTTTCCATTCTTCCGACCGGCTGGAGCAATACGATCCAGACGGTGACCCTGACGGGAGCACGCATCAAGGAGCTGGCAGAGAAAGGCTACGATTACAGTGGCGACGGCAGTCTTGTGTTCCCTTATGTTCTTGTGACGAAGGACGGCATGGAGCTGGAGGATGACAAGACCTATACCGTTCCCATCTGCGGCGCATCGGAGGCAGTGCAGGAGGAAGGAAAGCTGGCGGACAGCGGCATCGTCGGACTGGAGGCTGCGCAGGAGTATTTCAGCCAGTTTACGGAATTGAGCGCACAGGACCTTGTTTGGGAGTAAGCACCGGATGAAGAAGTCAGCACAGAGCAAATATGCCATGCAGAGCAGAAGAGAGCTGCGGCAGACACTGGCCACATTGGCGGTGGTATTGGTGCTTACCATTGTGGTTGTACTTTCGTTCTTGCGTTTCTACAACGCCTATATTGATGAAACTCTGTATGCGGAGCGTCTGAATCAGATGCGGGAGGTCACGACGCAGCTCTTTTCCGGGCTGGAGGACGTCGTGAAGAATCAGTGGCGGATGGTAGATGAGCAGAACCGTGTTCTTCAGAAAAGCCCTCCGGACAGTCTGGACGATTTTACAGAGCTGATGCAGGAACAGGTATATATATCGGATTTGGACTCGGTTCAGTGTCAGCTGCTTGCTGTCGATGAAAATGGCTTCTATTATACGCAGAATGGGAAGCAGGGACTTCTTACGGAGAGGGAGTACCTGTTGGAGAGGCCGGAGCAGATCAGCTATGTGTCGAATTCTTTGATATCCGGAGAGACACGGATGGTGTTCCTGAAGCAGCTGGAGGAGCCGATCATTGTCCGGGATGGAGATCAGGCAGTGAAGATCTCTTATTATGGTGTTTCGGAGAACATGGAGGAGCTGAATCCTTATTTTGAGTGTTCGGCGTACAGTGGGAACAGCAGCGTTTATGTGGTGGATCGTGATGGCTTGAAGCTGTTCAGTAGTAGTAGTAGTAGTAGTAGTACGGGCGATCTGCTGAAGGGCTACAATGTGTACAGTGTGCTGCAGTCGATGGACTACCTTCACGGCAGTGCCTTTGATTCTGCCCGGCAGGAGCTGGAGGACGACGGACTTTCTTATTCGAATGCGGTTCTTGACGGCACCGAGCTTTATTATGCGCTCTATAAAATGGAGAATTCCGAATGGACGCTGGTTTTCCTTGTTCCATCCTCCTATGTAGCGATGAATACGGTGCAGCTGATTAACATGACCATTCGCCTGGTTCTTATTTTTGTGAGCACACTGATGGCAGTCAGCGTTCTTGCCATCCTGTGGCTGACGAAAAGACAGCAGAAGGCAGCACTGGAGGCGGAGCGCCGCAACAATGAGATGCTGGAGCAGGTGAATGAGGAGCTGAGCCGGACGGCAAAGGAGGCCGAGCGTGCGAACCGGGCAAAGAGTGATTTCCTTGCGAACATGTCGCATGATATCCGGACTCCGATGAATGCCATTGTCGGGATCACGAGCCTCATGGAGCATGAGGAGGGAACCTCCGATAAGCTGCACACGTACATTGAAAAGGTGCAGCTCTCGAGCCGTCACCTTCTGAGTCTGATCAATGATGTGCTGGATATGAGCAAAATTGAATCCAGCGAGGTAGCCATCAACCAGAACAGCGTCAGCCTTGCTGAACAGGTGGGACAGGTGGACAGCATTATTCGTTCGCAGGCTACGGAGCGCGGGCAGGATTTTCAGATTCTGGTTCATAACATTTCTCATGAGTATGTCATCAGCGATGAGGTCCGTCTGCGTCAGATTTTCCTGAACCTTCTTTCCAATGCGGTGAAGTACACGCCCTACGGCGGAAGGGTGCGCTTCGATATTACGGAGGAAACCGCGGAGAAGTCCGGCGGAGCTTCGCAAAGACCGGAGAAGGCGCAGTTCCTCATTACGGTGACAGATAATGGCTGCGGCATGACGCCGGAGTTTATGGAGCATATTTTCGAGCCGTTCACCCGGGCGGAGAATTCTATGACCAACAAGGTGCAGGGAACGGGCCTCGGCATGGCAATCACGAAGAACATCGTGGACCTGATGGGCGGCACGATTTCGGTGCAGAGCGAGGTTGGAAAGGGAAGCTGCTTTGAGGTGAAGCTGGCCTTCCCGATTGATTATCAGAAGGAAAAGGAAGTTCTGCCGAATGTACAGGAGGTCCTGCTGGTTTCGGATGATGCCCTCCTCTGCACGAATGTGCAGGCATCGCTTCAGGAGGCTGAGGTTGCCTTTGAAGCGGCGGTCAATGAGCATGAGGCGTGCCATCTCCTGCAGAAGAGCCATCCGGATGTGATCCTTGTGAACGGCTACCTGGACCGCCCGGATCTTGCGGAGCTGGTGCAGACACTCCGGAAGCAGGCGAAGAACGCAGTTCTCCTCTTCTGCTGCGAATATGCGCAGCCGGAGCAGGTGCACGAGCTTGTGAAGAAGAGCGGAGTGGATGGACTGGTTGCCCGTCCGTTCTTTTTCTCGAATCTGGTGCACGAGGTGAACCGGGTGCAGGGGAAGGCCTCCGAGGAGGACGAGGAGGGCTCTTCGCTGAAGGGAATGCGGTTCTTGTGTGCCGAGGACAACGAGCTCAACGCGGAGATTCTGAAAGCCATTCTGGAGATGAATGGGGCCTCCTGTACCATGTATCCGGATGGACAGCAGATGGTTCAGGCATTCTCGTCGGTGAAGGAGGGGGACTATGACGCGATTCTGATGGATGTCCAGATGCCGGTTATGAACGGTCTGGAGGCAACCCGCAGGATCCGCAGCGGCGAAAACCCGCTCGGAGCGACGATCCCGATTATTGCGATGACCGCGAATGCCTTCGCGGAGGATGTGCAGGAGTGCATGGATGCGGGAATGAATGCGCATGTGTCCAAGCCGCTGGATATCCGGGCCCTGGAACGCGCGCTTCGCGGAGGCTTTACCCCCCCCCGTTTGCTTAAGGCGTAGGGGATACTGACAGGCAGTTTGGAAGATGAATCGGTATGTCACTTTCAAGCTGCAGAATCGGTGCGGATGCACCGGCGGCCACATTCGGCAAAACCGCTTTCGCGGATTTTGCCTCAGTGAGGTATAAAAATGATGAAGAGCACATTAACGATGCCGAAGAA
>ERZ808246.408-NODE-408-length-36878-cov-4.850501_pt1 | contig 36878 bp, 35 predicted proteins | sample MGYA00521083_ERZ808246 | MGnify/ENA primary metagenome ERZ808246 (study PRJEB31516, sample SAMN03275577) | gut metagenome | biome: mammalia-associated habitat; material: feces | host: Papio cynocephalus | place: Kenya | collected 2012-07-07 ...
CTCTTCGCAGCCAACAACATACTCCGCGGCCTGAGGAACGTCAATCCCGGGAGATGCATCATGGGGCTGGTGCTCAACAGGAGGGGCGATGCGGGCGAGACGCTCGCCGCAAAGCGCTTCGCCGATGCAGCTGGGTTGCCGATAGTAAGCGACATCCCGCGCTCCAGGCTCTTCAGGGAAGCCGAATCGGAAGGCCGCGTCCTGGCGGAGCTGCATCCCGGTTCTGAGGAGGCGTGCATCCTGCGCCAGCTGGCCGAGCGTATAGCGTCGGGACCGGAGTTATACGAGCCCAGACCCCTGTCGGATGAGGCAATGTCCGACATCGCAGCCGGGAGGCCCCTGAGAAGCGGTTCGGAGCCCGACAGGAGGCGCGGATGCTCCTTCGACGGATTCGATTCGGAGCGCAACCTCACCTATACAGGAGAGTTCGTGATGCCTGCATGCACCTCCCACGGCGCCGCCGACGGAGCCATGAGGATAAGGGACGCGGCCGTCGTTCTTCACGGTCCCCGCAACTGCGCCTATCTCATGGAGTACGCCTTCCGCAGACGCACGGCTTACAGTTCCTCGGAGCGCTCCGGCCCCATCCCCGAGCCCGGGATCTATTCCACAGGGATGGATGCGGACGATGCATTCCGCGATACGGGCGAATCCCTGGAGGATGCCGTGAGGCGTGCGAAGGAGGACGGGTACAGGACGGTCTTCCTGGTTCCCACATGCGCATCGGAGATAATGGGGGTGGATCTAGCATCTGCATCCAGGAGGATCTCGGAGCGTCTGGGCGTCGATGCGGTTCCGGTATCGGCGGACAGGACATTCCTGGGAAGCAAGTTCGGGGGATTCTACGGGCTTATGGACGCTCTGATCCCGATGATGGAGCCCCGGGATACGGAGAAGGGAACGGTCAATCTCATCGCCAGATGGTTTTACGCATTGGGAAGGGATGACGGCACCGCCGCGGTCCAGCACATCCTGTCCAAGCTGGGCCTCCGCATAGGGACCAAGCTGCTGGACTACTGCGGAATGTCCGACATCCGGGGCTTCCGCAGTGCCGAATTCGACATACAGCTGGGGAATTCGCAGCTGAATTCACGGATAGCCGATCGGATAGCGGAGTCCACCGGTCGCAGAAGAGCCCTGCGTCTCGACGTCCCCGTAGGCCTGTCGGACTGCATCGATTGGATCCGCGGCATATCGGAGTACTCGCCCGGATACGCGCATCTGGCCGGTCAGGCGGAGGAATCCCTCAGGAGGGAGTTCGAGAACGGCATCGCTCCGTTCCGCAGGAAGATGGAGGGTCGCCGGGTCGTCATATACTGCATCATGGTGAGGGACCTCGCTTGGCAGGTGGAGACTCTGCGGGAGCTCGGAGCGGATGTCCGCGCTCTGATGTTCGCAGACGGACACGTCATCGACCACAACGTACGCGTTCCCGACTACGGCGGGATAGAGGTCATCGAGGGGGCGAGGATGTGCGATCTCAGGGAGGCGGTGTCAGGACAGGACATAGAGCTCGTTGTCACAAACGATCCATTCAGGGTCTCCCGTGAAGGCTTCAGATGGGCTCCTCTCGGTTCGAGGAAGTACGGCATAGACGGTGCCGTCGAGTGGGCCCGCATCCTCTCGGACTGCATACGGGCCCCTGCCGGATCGTGGGAGGCGGGACTATGAAGGTTGAGCCGGACGGATTGCTCGGCGCCGTCATCGCATCGGAATCGTTGGGGATGACGGACACGATGATCAACGGAGCAGGGGGATGCAGGTCCCGCGCGCAGATTATGCTGCACGATCTGATCCCGGCATACGCTCCGGAGAATGCGGGATGCTGCCGCTCCAAGTACTTCAGCAGGCAGTCGAGGCTGCCGTGCACGTACATGAACAACGAAGACGTCGTATTCGGAGCCTCCGCGAAGATATCCGAGGGCGTCGAGTCCGTTTCCGAAGTGACGGGCAGGCGCGTCGTCCTCTTAGACACATTGGGTGCATCGCTGATATGCACAGACGGTGCGAGGATCGGAACCAGGACCGGCAGGCCCCTCACGGTGGAGGGCGACCTGTCGTCCATGTCCATGTGCGAAGGGTACGACCGCACCGTTGCGGCCATACTGTCGGAGACGGATATCGAGGGGGGATGCACCGATGCCCCGTCTGTGAACCTTCTCGGATACGGCATACAGGATCCCGGATGGGAGCAGGGGTCGGAGGACCTCCGCCGCCTCCTTTCGGCAATGGGGGTGGAAACGATCTGCGTCCCCGGCTGTCTGCCTGAAAGGAGCAGGATCGGAGATATCGGGAAAGCCTCCCTGAACGTCATGGTACGTCCGGAATACTGCATGCGCACCGCGGAGTTGCTGGAGAAGCGCTTCGGGACTCCGAAGCTGAGGCTTTCAAAAGGAGCGCCCGTCGGCTATTCAGCGATACGTTCGTTCGTGCGCGAGATCGCATCAGCGCTCGGAACGGATCCGTCTCCGGCATTGGAGATGATAGATTCGGAGGCATCGGCGGTCCATAAGGTGCTGATGAACTATGACAGGGCCCCGGCGGGGCTCCGCGCCAAGGGATTCTCCATCGAAGGCGAATCCTCCACCGCGCTCCCGCTCGCATCATGGATGGCGGAATCCTTCGGGATGGTCCCGAGGAGCATCCGTCTGATGGATTCGGAGTATCTGCCGGAGATCACGAGCCTTCTTCGGAGCATCGACGCGGAGGATGCGCTGGAAAATGCAGAAGATGGCGCTGACGTGGTCTTCTGCGACGGCATTAGGGCCCTCGAGGGAAGGCTGTCGAGGACGACGGTTTCGTACGTCGAGACGCGCCTTCCGCGCGGCAGGCATCTGGATCTCATGGGGAGGTGCGTCGTCGGACTGAAGGGCTGCAGATACATACTCGACGAGATGCTCAACGGCGTGGTGAGATTCAGGTGCGGGCAGCCGACAGAGGTCGACATGCGTCCCGGATTCAAATCGAGGCGAAGGGTCGGCCCCGGTGCCAATTATATAGGGGGAACGACTGGGCTCGAACGATACCATGGGCGTTTTCGTCAAGGCTCTGAAGGATGCTTTCCCCTACACGATCCCCGTTCTGACGGGGTATCTGTTCATGGGCGCGGCCTTCGGAGTGATGTTCGCCGACATGGGATACAGCGTCCTCTGGGCGATACTGGTCAGCACCGTGGTGTACGCGGGCTCCGGACAGTACCTTGCCGTCAACTTCTTCGTTCCCGGCTTCTCGCTCATTCAGGCCGCTCTGCTGACGATCATGGTCAACATCAGGCATGTGTTCTACGGCCTGTCGTTGGTAGGAAGGTACAACCGCTTCGGCCGGAAGAGATGGTACATGATATTCGGCCTGACCGACGAGACCTACTCCCTCGTCTGCACGACCAAGGTGCCCGAAGGCGTGGACGAGGAGGATTTCGTGTTCTCCATCACTCTCCTGGACCATATCTACTGGGTCGTCGGAGCGGCTATGGGGTCCCTTCTGGCGACCACCGTGAGGTTCAACTCGCAGGGCATAGAGTTCGCCATGACCGCGCTTTTCCTCGTGATGTTCATCGAGATGTGGTGCAGGAGGTCCAACAGGCTCCCCGAGCTCATCGGAGTCCTGTGCGCGCTGGTGTGCCTCATCGTTTTCGGGGCGGACAGCTTCGTCCTGCCGGCGATGCTTCTGATGATCGCGGTCATCCTCTTGGGAAGGAAGAAGATAGAGTCCGTGGAGGGAAGGTTGGATGATTGATACCGCATCCTCTCTGATAATGATCGCAGTGGTCGCGGTCGCCACCTTCTCCACACGCGCTGCGTCCTTCCTCGTATTCCGCAAAGGCAAGGAGCTGCCGCCAAAGGTGGAGTTCATCGGCAAGGTCCTTCCGCCCGCCATAATCGGGATGCTCATCGTCTACTGCCTCAGGTCGACGTCCGTGCTCGCATACCCCTACGGGATCCCGGAGCTCATCGCCTGCCTCGTGGTCATCGGACTTCACCTGTGGAAGAGGAACATATTCCTCAGCATCGGAGCCGGAACCATTCTTTACATGGTGCTGGTCCAGGCCGTGTTCGTCCGATCGCATGCCGAACGATAGGGATATAGCGAAACACGATGTCACGATCGGAGGGGAGCACAGTGTCGCGCCTAGGAACAATTGCCTCGGTCTCGAGGATCGTCTCGTATCCCGATGGATTCGGGGTATACGGAGCGGATGTCAAGTATCGCTACGATCTCGACCGCGTGATTTCACGCGGATTCGATGATGCGCAGGAAGCCGCCGATGCCATGCTGGCGGAGGCGTTCCCGCACATGCATGTCGAGTATTCGCCTCCGGATTTCGGGTGCACGGCGTTCTCTCTACCGGACACGGGATGCGGTTCGATGATGGGCCGCAACTACGATTTCAAACTGGACACCTCGTCCATGCTCGTCAGGACCTCTCCCCGCGGCGGACGCAGATCTGTCGCCTTCGCTGCACTGGACAACATATCGGTGAAGGATCCGCTGTCTTCGTTCAAGGCGAGGGCCGCTTCGTCCCTCCTTTCTCCGTTCATATGCCTGGACGGGATGAACGACAGGGGCGTCTCCATAGCGGTCCTCACCCTCGACAGCACCCCGACGGACCAGAGGACCGGCAGGGCGAGGATATTCACGACGCTGGCCATCAGGCTGGTCCTGGATTGGGCAACGTCGGCGAAGGATGCGGTAGAGCTCCTGTCGCAGTACGACATGATGGCGATGGGAGGCCGCGACTACCACTTCTACATAACGGATGCCGGCGGAGAGGGGACGGTGGTGGAATACGATCCCGACAGCGCAACCCGCGATTTCACAGCCACTCCAGCAGACGCTGTGACGAACTTCTTCGCTATGCGCTCGGATATGGTCAAGCCGTTCCAGAAGAACGGGATATACGGACACGGGATGGAGCGCCGCGACGCCGTCAGAAGGACCGTGGAAGGAAAGGAGCATACGACCGAGGTCGCATGGGAGGCGCTGAAGGCCTCCTCCCAGGAGCCGAATCCCGAGGATGTGACCAGCAACACGCAGTGGTCGATAGTGTACAACAATTCCGATCTGACAGCGGAGATGGTGCTTCGCAGGCATTGGGGAGACAGGATCATTCTCGATCTCCGTACGGGGAAGGCGGTTCTGCGCCCTACCGAAGGATCCTGATCCCGGGGCTCGCTGTTCCGAGCTCCCGGGCAGGGTTTCTCATTCCGAGGATGCGCTATACTCGCGGCATCTCTCGAGGAAGCCCGCGGCGATATCCGGGTTGGAATAGTAGTACATGTGCGGATACCCGGCGAGCAGTGTGCCGGTGTCGTTGATGCATCTGTAGGTGCTTCCCCGCCTGCAGGCCTCCCAGTCCTCTCCGTTCGATTCGCTGTCCCAATAATGGAACTCGTGACCCTTGACCGACGTTCTGGAGCGCATCATGCCGTCATCCTTCAGAGGAGTGAGGGTCACGTAACCGAATCTGCAGAGCTTCCCGGTGTTCCATGTCCTTCCCGATATGACGCCGCACATGGATCTGTCCTTTCCGTCGCGGTCCTCCATCTTCTCGTGGAGATACATGAATCCGCCGCACTCCGCTATGCACGGGAGGCCGGCTGAGACCTTGCTGCGGATATCGTCTAGCATGGACTTGTTGGACTCCAGCGCCTCGCCGTGAAGCTCGGGGTATCCTCCTGAAAGGATGATCCCGTCCACGTCGGGAAGTTGCTTGTCCTCGAGGGGCGAGAATCTGACGATCTCCGCTCCCATCCTCTCCAGGAGCTCGATGTTGTCCTCGTATGTGAAGCAGAAAGCGTCATCGTCGGCCAGACCTATGCGGATATTCTCGTCGAATCTCTTCACTTCCGGGGCTTCGAACTCTAGATCGGGCGCATCCTTAGCGAGACCTATCAGAGCGTCTATGTCTAGCGACTCCTCGAGCACCTGGGCCAGCCTGTTCAGCTTGTCCTTAAGGGCTTCGATCTCGCCGGGGAGCACCAGCCCCAGGTGCCTGCTCTCCAATACTAGATCGGTGACCTTGGGGACGTAGCCAAGGGGCTCTATGCCCATCTTCCTGACTATCGGGGCGACTGCGCGGTAGACCTTCTCGGACATCTGGTTGAATATCACGCCGCGGATGTTGTTCTCTGAGAATTCCTTGAATCCCTTGACCACGGCCGCCGCAGACAGCGATGCGCCTTTGGCGTTGACAAGAAGGACCACGGGGATCCCAAGCTTGTTGGATACGTCGCAGGAGCTTGCGAAGGTGCCGTCGAACGAGATCCCGTCGTAGAATCCCATGACTCCCTCGACGACGGAGATGTCGCACTGCTCCGCAGTCCTTCCGAACAGGTAGCGGAGGACGGGTTCGTCGACGAAGTAGGCATCGAGGTTCTTCGAGCGCGTCCCGATGACCCGGGAATGGAACATCGGATCTATGTAGTCGGGTCCGCACTTGAAAGAGGCGACCTTCAATCCGCGATTGACCAGAGCCTGGAGCAGGCCGCAGGTGACGAGGGTCTTCCCGCTTCCGCTTGCCGGAGCGGCTATCATGAAGCGGGGGATGCTCATCTTCCTCTCACCACCGCTATGTACACGGGGTTCTGGGCGGTCATGAGGTGGTACCTTCCTAGCTTCCTGCCCTTAGCGATGCTCACGTTGGCGATTTCCTCTTCCACGAGTCCGAGGTCCCTGATGACCGCCATGGTCTCGTCGAGGGTCTCTATCGTCACGGAGTTGATCACTATGCGTATGTCGGGATTCTTCGACAGGAGGCATTCGACTATCTGTTTGAGATTTCCAGACGAACCGCCTATGAACGCATGCGTCGGCAGAGGGAGGTCATCGAGCGCTTCCGGGGCGGTGCCGCGGACGACCTCTATATTGGGGGTCTTGAACTTCCTCTTGTTCTCCTCGATGAGGTCGGCGGCGGCATCCTCCTTCTCTATGGCATACACCGTCCCTTCGACTGCGGCAAGAGCGATCTCCACGGATACCGATCCGGTGCCTGCGCCTACGTCGTACACCACCGAATCGGGGCGGAGCTTGAGCTTCGCGACCGACAGGGTGCGCACCTCGGACTTGGTCATAGGAGCGTCCCCGCGGATGAACTCCTCATCGGGGATGTAGAGCGGGACGGACGTGTCGGGATCGCGGTTGATGATCATCGCAACACAGAGGTTCCCGTAGCTCAATCCGACGAGATCCGAGGGGCTTCCGCGGACGATCCTCTCGGTGGGATATCCGAAGTCCTGTCCGATGGCGACATCGACGTCCATGCCGTACTCTATCAGAAGGGAGCAGAGCGAGCGCACGGATTCCTCTCCGGAAAGGAGAGTGAACACCTTGGGATGCGTCCTCGACAGGCCGACTATGTTGGAGCTGCGCCCATGGGCGCTGGTGAGGAAGACATCCTGCCAGGTCTCTCCAAGCTTCGACGCGAGATACACGACGGAGGATATCCCCGGCTCGACCGATATGTCGAACCTTTCGCGGTCTATGCGGGCCAGGATCTGCTTGGTGCCGCTGTAGAACCCGGTGTCGCCCGACATAAGGCATGCGATGTTCGCGTATTCGGGGTGGGCGTCCAGATACTCGGCGATGACGTCCGCCTTGTATTCCACCAGGGTGTCGACGCCTGCGGCATCCACGGATTCGAGCATGCGTTTGGCTCCGATTATCAGGTCGGAGTCCTTCAGCCGCTCCGCCGCCCGCTGGGTGAGGTCGCCCGGCCCCATCCCTATGCCGATGAGGACGAGTTTTCTCCTCGCCGTCTGCTCCTCCACGTTCGAATGCTCCATCCCGAATCTGTCCTCGACCATTCTGACGACCTCTTTGAAACTGTATCCCGACTCCTCGGGCTTAGATATAAGAACGACTTTCGCGCCCGCCTTCCGGGCAGCGCGGATCTTATCCTCGAATCCTCCGACTGTCCCCGAGTCCTTGGTCACGAGCCATTCCGCTCCGGACCTCTCGAGGGCCGCGATATTCTCTCCTTCCGTGAAGGGGCCCTGTGCGGCGATGAGGTTGCGTCCTTCGAATCCGAGGGCGAATGCCTTCTCGGCCGAATCCCTGGTCGACAGGATGCGCGCGACCACGCGCTTCCGATAGTCCGGGATGCGGGCATACTCCGCGAGCTCGTTGCTTCCGGTGGATGCGAGTATGACCCCTTCCTTGTCGATGAGGTAGTCCACCGCATCCCTGACGCTGGGGACTGAAACGACGTCGTCCCCGCAGGATCCGCCTTCGCGGAGCAGGCGTATGCATTCCACGCCGGCTTCCCTGCATCCTTCCCGTATGTGCTCGGAGATCCTGCGCGCGTACGGATGGGTCGCATCTATCACCAGCGTGTAGCCGTTCTCGCGAATCGTCCTGGCGATGCCTTCGGCGCCTCCGCAGCTTCCGACGGCTACATCCACGCCGTCGCCCTCCATCATCGCCGCTCCGTATTCCGTGGCGACACGGGCATGCACCTCCAGCCCCATAGAGGAGAGAAGCTCCGAGAGCCTGCGCCCGTCGGCGGTCCCGGAGAACACGAATATTCCGCTCATAGGAACCTCGGATGCATCTCCCTGATGCAGATGGCGATCGTCATGCCGTCCTCGGCCGTCTTCCGGCGGATGAGGCGTCCGCCTTCCATCATCGCCGAGCGCTCGCAGACGCAGTCGACAGAGGTTATCCTGTTCACGAATTCCGATCTCGAGAACTCTCCTTCCAGGGAGTTCAGCTGTTCTGCCGAGTAGAACACGGCTGGTGCTCTGAGACGCCTTGCCAGGGCGAGGACGGCCTCCTCGTCCTTCTTCAGGTCTATGCTGGCGACGGAGCCGACCCTTTCGGGCGCGATGTTCTCCTCCTTCAGCACCTTCTCGGCGAATGATCTCAGTTTGGAGGGTTCGGTCCCCCTCCTGCATCCAACTCCGAGGACCACATCCATCGGAGTGAGGTTGAGCGTGGTCTCGAACGGCTTCCTTTCCGGATCGGATGAGACGCACACTCCGAACGGTCCGGAATCGGCTTCGACTATCCCCTCCGGGAACTTCCCTTCGATCGGCATCTCCGAGCAGAATCCCACGAAGCTTCCGTCCAGGACCTTGGAGGAGACGTCCTTGGCGATCGACATGCTGGAGATCCTCATGCCGTTGCGGGCGGCGAAGGTGTCCACGGAGAATTTGCCGTTCAGGTCCGTAGCTGTGGTGATGACGGCTTCGGAACCCATGCGGTCCGCTATCCTGGCGGTCAGCTCGTTGCATCCGCCTATGTGTCCGGAGAGCAGGGCGACAGCCCATATCGCGTGCTCGTCCATGGCGACCACGGCCGGGTCCACGGTCTTGCTCCTTACGAAGGGGGCGATGTATCTCACCGCTATCCCTATGGCTCCGATGAATACTACGGCGTCGCATTCCTCGAACGACCTGCCTGTCCATTCTCCGACCTTTCCTTCGATCCTCTCGACGCCCAGGTTGTCCGACATCGTCTTGCTGAAGATTCTGATATCCTCCTCGGGGAAGGCCTCCTTCAGCTTGATGGCGGTCCTGCAGCCGTTGGTGGAGAACGCTACAGCGTTGATCCTCATCTGCACTCCCTCCTGATCTCATCCAGGAGCTCGTCAGCCAGGGACGTCTTCCCCAGAAGGCCGTAGACGGATGAGAACATCACCGCGCCCACGCGTATGGCTCCGCCTGTGCGGTGGTTCATATGGAATTCTATCTTCTCCATGAGGATGTCCGAGAGCTTTTCGATAAGCCCTTCTCCGTTCACGACATCCAGGGCGTCGTCGGTGGAGATGCAGCCCATGATCGCGCGGACGGCTTCGATGCTTCCTCCGGCCACAGCCGTATCGGCGGCGAGGATCTCCATTCTGGCATCCGCGTTCCTCGAATGGGTGTTCATTATCCCTCCGGCCAGCTTGACCATCTTTCCGAGGTTGGATACGAGGACGACATCCACATCGAGCTCTACAGCGCAGTCGAGCATCTCGCCGACGAAGTTGCTGCATTTGACGGCGAAATCGGGATCAATCCCATCGATACCCTCGGTGAAGTCCTTGCCGTAGTTCCCGGGCACCACGAGGAGGACCCTGCTGCCGTTGGCGGCGCGCATCCTCATCTCGGTGCGGATGGTATCCACCAGGGCGGTCTCGCTCATGGGCTCGACGATCCCGCTGGTTCCGAGGATGGATATGCCTCCTTCGATGCCGAGGCGGGGGTTGAATGTCTTCTTGGCGATCTCCCTTCCCTGAGGGACGGAGATCACAGCTCTGAATCCCCCGGAGTACCCGAGCGAGGATGCTACATCCTCCAGCGCCTCGCGGATCATCGATCTCGGGACATGGTTGATCGCAGCGTTCCCCGGCGGCTGGTCCAGGCCCTTCCGGGTGACCCTTCCGACCCCCTCGCCGCCGTCTATCTCGATCCCGGAGGGGATGAGGGAGACCTCCGAATAGACGTCCGCCCCGTTCGTCGCGTCGATGTCGTCGCCTCCGTCCTTCCTGACGGCGCAGGAGGCCGATCCCTCAGATAACTTCAGATCCTCTACGGGAAGGCGGAGCGAGATCCCCTTCGGCGTGGTTATCTCCACGGTGCCGCACGGACTGCCTAGAAGGGCCATCGCGGCCGCCTTGGATGCAGCCGCGGCGCATGTCCCCGTGGTGTGTCCGCGCCTCATGCGCTTGTTGTTGACATAAACGTACATGTCTTCTTCTTCGGATTCTGGACACATTGGACAGTCCTCAATATTGGATGAATCCACCAATCACTTAAATTAACTTACGAGCATTCATGGCCAATTGGAAGTTTCGAGTATGGCTGGAAAACTGTACGGAATCGGAGTCGGACCGGGCGATCCCGGCCTTCTGACATTGAAAGCGAAGCAGGTCCTGGACTCCTGCGGGATAATCGCCTACCCCGTTCGCAAGCTAGGAGAGGGCAGTACGGCGTTCGATATCGCCAAACAGGTCGTGGACATGTCCGAGAAGAGCGTGGAGGAGTTCCTCTTCGACATGGATCCCGACGATTCTGTGAGGGAGAAGTGCCGCGAGGAGGCGATGGACAAGATGTGCAGGCTCCTCGACAACGGGGAGGACATCGCCATGGTCACTCTCGGGGATGTGGGCGTTTACAGCACGTACATGTACATCGACAGGGAGATCGCATCCCGCGGATACGAGACCGAGGTCATCCCTGGGATCCCTTCGTTCTGTCACGGCGCTGCTCTCGCAGGACTGCCCCTGATGATCGGCAACGAGGGCCTAGCCATCGTCCCAGTCGCCAAGGAGAACTCGCATCTCCTCAAGGAAGCGCTCGAGAACTTCGACAACGTCGTCGTCATGAAGGCGTTCAAATCGATGCCGATGATCGCGGATCTGATGGAGTCCCTCGGTATCCCGCTCAGCGCGGCCACGGTGGTCAGCAACGTGGGGATGGAAGGAGAGTACATCGGACCTATGGACGTCGGACGCACTTATGGCTATTTCACAACTGTTTTGATCAAGAAGAAGGGAGGAATTAAGGAATGATACATTTCATCGGAGCGGGTCCCGGAGATCCAGAACTCATCACGCTCAAAGGAAGGAGGCTCATCGACGAGGCCGACGTCATCATCTACGCCGGATCCCTGGTGAACCCCGAGGTGCTCGAAGGGCACAAGGAAGGCGCCGAGATATACAACAGCGCGCTGATGAACCTCGACGAGGTTATCGAGGTCATGAAGGAGGCCGAGGCCAAAGGCAAGACCACCGCGCGCGTGCACACCGGCGACCCATCCATATACGGCGCCCACAGGGAGCAGATGGACAGGCTGGACGAGCTCGGCATAAAGTACGATGTCACGCCCGGCGTCTCATCGGCCTTCGCCACCGCGGCTGTTCTCAATGCGGAGTACACGCTGCCCGGCAAGAGTCAGACAACCATCTTCACCAGGATGGAGGGAAGGACCCCGATGCCTCCCCGCGAGAAGCTTCCGGACCTCGCCAGGCATCATGCGTCCATGGTCATCTTCCTCTCGATAGGGTTCATGGACGAGATGGTCAAGCAGCTGGAGGAGGGCGGATACGAGCCTACGACCCCGGTCGCCGTCGTCTACAAGGCCACCTGGCCGGACCAGAAGATCGTTCGCGGAACCCTCCAGGATATCGCCGGCAAGGTCAAGGAGGCGGGCATCAAGAAGACCGCGCTCACCGTCGTCGGGGACTTCCTCGGGGACGACCACGAGCTGTCCAAGCTCTACGACAAGAACTTCACGACCGAGTTCCGCAAGGGGAAGGAGTGATCCCATGGCAAAGGGAAGACTCCATGTCGTGGGGTTCGGACCCGGCGGGAAGGACGATATGACCTTCCGCGCCGCGAGGACCATAGAGCAGGCCGACGTAGTCACGGGATACACGACCTACGTCAATCTGCTGAAGCCCATCTTCCCCGACAAGGAGTACAAGGCCACGGGGATGATGAAGGAGGTCGAGCGCTGCAGGATGGCCATCGAGGACGCCATGTCGGGAAAGGATGTGGCGATGGTATCCTCCGGGGACTCTGGGATATACGGCATGGCCGGGATCATCTACCAGCTAGCCGATGAGATGGGTGCAGACATCGAGATCGACACCGTGCCCGGGATAACCGCGGCATCGTCCGCAGCGTCCATACTGGGCGCCCCTCTGATGCACGACCTGGTCATCGTCAGCCTCTCGGATCTCATGACCCCTCTCGACCTGATCATGAAGAGGGTGGAGAAGGCCGGCGAGGGCGACTTCATAACCTGCATCTACAACCCCAAGAGCAAGACCAGGACCGAGTATCTCGGACAGGCCCGCGAAATCCTTTTGAAGCACCGTTCAGCTGATACTCCTGTCGGGATAGTCCGCAACGCGGGAAGGCCCGATCAATGGAGCAAGATCACCACGCTCGGCGATCTTGACCCGGCCGATGTGGACATGTTCTGCATCGTTATCGTGGGTAACTCCCAGACATATACGTCTGGAGGCCGGATGATCACCCCCAGAGGATACAGAATCGAGGGAAGTGAGTGAATGAGCATAGAGATAGTGAAACCTGAAGAGATCGAGAAGCGCAGCATGGAGATCATAACGTCGGAGCTCAACGGCCGCACATGGCCCGAGCCCCAGTTCTCCATCGTCAAGAGGTGCATACACACCTCAGCCGATTTCGACTACGCGGACAACCTTGTCTTCTCTGAAGGCGCCGCGGAGAAAGGCGTCGCAGCGATCCGCGCCGGAGCAGACATCGTTACAGACACGAAGATGGCCGCCGCGGGCATCAACAAGAAGAAGCTCGGCCAGTACGGAGGAAACGTCCACTGCTACATCAGCGACGACGACGTCGTTCTCGAAGCGAAGAGGCGCGGGTGCACCCGTGCGACCGTGTGCATGGACAGAGGAGCGGAGGTCGCGGCCAAGAAGCCGACAATCTTCGCCATAGGGAACGCTCCTACGGCCTTGGTCAGGATCTGCGAGCTCGTGGACGAGGGCAAGCTCAAGCCCGCTCTCGTCATCGGCGCTCCGGTCGGATTCGTCAATGTGGTGGAGGCCAAGGAACTCCTGATGGAGACCCTCGACCGTCACGGCATCCCGTACATCGTGCCCAAGGGCAGGAAGGGCGGATCCAACATCGCCGCGACGATCTGCAACTCCATGATCTACTACAAGGGTTGAAAACCGAGGGGCCGGCACACTCGCCGGTCCCGTTCATATCATTCTTCATTAGTGGGACGGGATCCCGTATCCTTTCCGATCCCGGGTCTGCATTCGGTTCCGTCCGCGTATCTGATGAATCTCTCGGTCCCCAGCGGCTGAGTCTTGTCGATTATGTCCCAAGGCCATTCCAGGAATTCGTTTATCCTGATCTCGTCCATGGCCTTCCTGACATCCTTGAGATCGCCGAGCGTGACCGGCCCGTATGACATCATCTTCTGATCGATAGGCTTCCCTTCCAGAAGCCACATGACCGATTCAGCCGATCCGTTGACGATCGTGAACGGCCCTGTATGCGAGAACTTCAATCTTGAATTGGATTCGACCTCGGTGCCCATGACCTCGGCGGTGCCTCCTGTGACGAAGTACAGGTTCCTTCTCGAGCCTTCGGCAGCGGCATCCACATCCAGCTTCGCTTCCGGCTCCAACGATAATCTGACGATTCTGACGCCGTTAGAGATCTTGGCGTAGGAATTGGTATTCGGGGATTCGGCCGAGGCTCCTGCGAACCTGCCGCACAGCACCTCCGCCTTCCATCCGTCCCCGCTTGCTCTCACGACATCCTCCCTCCATACCGTGGTGACCTGGTTCCCGCGGTTCTTCATCTCCAGGGGCAGGTTGATCATGATCTGCGTGATATCGTTGGGATTCCTGTTCTCCTGGTCGGCGAGAGGGTACATCTCGCAGTGCTCGTACTTCGAAGAAGCGGATACCCACTGGGCATCGCCGAAGCCGAATCTTCCCTGGATGCCCTCGGTGTCGAAATGGTCGATGTAGCCCTTCTCCGGCAGGGTGAGGGTCTCGTAGCCCCAATGGGCGTGCATGGGGAAGCCGGGGACGACCTTGCCGTGATACATCCGGAATCCCAGTCTGAGCTGGTAGTCCCTGCCCAGGTTCCTTCCTCTGATCTCCTCTAGCGGGGGCGCCTGCTGGCGGTTGCCATGGGGGTAGTCGTCTTCATGGTGCGAGACGAAGAGGAACGGATCCTCGGCATCCCAGTGCATGCCCAGATCGGACGTTTTGAAAGGCTTCTGGGAACGGAAGAGGGGCATGAAATCCCCCACAGCTGTGCGATTATAAAAGATGGGGAGGGGGTCGATTCCGGTAAGACGGGATGCCCGGTCGAGGAGTTCGAGCGACGGACCTTTGATAAATACGGGAAGCGGATGACGGAGCATGGAAGGCGTCCGTCTGAACAGGTTCATAAGCGAGGCAGGGGTGGCGTCCCGCCGTGCAGCGGATCGCATGGTCGAGGACGGCAGGGTGACCATCAACGGGCGCATCGCCGTACTGGGAGACAAGGTCCTGGACGGGGATGTCGTCGCCGTCGACGGGAAACCGGTGTCCCGGAAGTCCGCGGACATAGTCATAGCCTTCAACAAGCCGCGCGGGATCACCTGCACCTCTAGCCCGGACGATCCAGACAACGTGATCGGATACATCGGATATCCTGAGAGGATCTATTCCATCGGCCGTCTGGACAAGGATTCGGAGGGCCTTCTTCTTCTGACCAACAATGGGGATCTGGCGAACGCCGTCATGCGCTCCAGAGGAGAGCACGAGAAGGAGTACGTCGTGACGGTTGATCACGACATCACCGACAGATTCGTGAGGAGGATGTCGGAGGGTGTGGAGATACTCGGGCGCCGGACCAAGCGCTGCGAGGTCGAGAAGCTGTCCGACCGCGAATTCAGAATAGTCCTCCGCCAGGGGCTGAACAGGCAGATCCGCAGGATGTGCGGGAGTCTGGGCTACACGGTGGTCAGGCTGGTCCGCGTCCGCATCATGAACATAGGGTTAGGGGACCTTCCATCCGGAAGATACCGCGACCTGACCGAAGAGGAGAGGAGCGAGCTATGCAGGGAAGCGCTGGGAGAATCGAGCTGAGGGAAGTATCGGCAGGGGATGTGCCCGCCCTCGTGGCCATAGGTAAAGCCCAGCTGGGCGTCGACTACATCTCCGACGAGGACTTCATCGAGGCCATGGAGGACCCGTCCGAGTTCTGTCTGGTATCCGTCATTGACGGGGTTCCGTGCGGGTTCGCGATATGCAGGGAGTTCGGACCGGAAAGCGAGTCGTCCGAACTGGCGCTTCCGGCATGTCCGGAGAGGGACTGGGCGATGGAGGCTTCAAGGATAGGTCTCGTCGATTCCGTAGCGATATCCGCGGATGCGGGCGGCAAGGGCATCGGAAGGATGCTCTGCGAGTCCTGCATCTCCAGATTCAGGGAAGACGGATGCGATCGCGCCGTTTCCATGGCATGGGTCCACCGCGACGGCGCCGAACCCATCAGGAAAGCCCTCACGCAGGCTGGATTCGAGCGCACCGACCTGGTGATCGAGGGATATTGGAACCAGTGGGTCGGGTCGAAGGAGGGGCATCACTGCCCCTATTGCGGCGCTCCGTGCCACTGCTTCGCGGCGATGTGGCGCAGATCAGTCTGAGATGTGGTCCTTGAGCCAATAGAGGATGTCCTTGTAGACCTCGTCGCGGTTCGTCTCGTTCAGTATCTCGTGCCTTCCGCCCTCGTATAGGATCATATCCGGATGCATGCCGGCCTTCTCCAGGTTCTTCTCGGCTCTGCGGACGCCCTTTCCGCGCTCCCCGACGGGATCGTCCGAACCGGAGAGCAGGATGATCGGAAGCCCCTTCGGAATGCCCCCTATGTCCTCGCAGCGGACGACCTTCCCGATGAGGGTGAAGAGGTCTCTGAATCCTGATACTGTGAACTTGAAAGAGCTGTAGGGATCCGCATTGTAGGCCTTGACCGTCTCCTCATCGCGCGATATCCACCGGTTGGGTAGAGCGGGCTCGTCGAATGCCTTGTCGTTCCCTTCGAGGACCGTCCTGTTGAGGAACGGGCTGACGTATCTCGGCCCCTTCGTCTTAACGAGGATCGTCGCCACGAGCTTACCGAACGATACGGACAGCGGGGACTGGTTCCCGGTTCCCACGATCACCGCACCGTCGACCATCTCGCCGTAGCGTGTGAGGTATCTCCTGACGACGAAGGATCCCATGCTGTGGCCCAGTATGAAGTGGGGGATGCCGGGGCATCTCCTGTCGATTTCTCTCGTCACCAGGTACAGGTCCTCCACCAGATGCTCGTCGCCGTCCGATTCGGCTATGGTGCCGAGGTCGTCGGGACTGGTTCCGCCATGCCCGAGATGGTCGTGGCCGAAGACCGAGATCCCGTTGGAGTTGAGATACTTCGCGAAATCGGCGTATCTCAGGATGTGCTCGATCATGCCGTGCGATATCTGGAGGGTGGCGACGGGATCGTCCACGGTCCATCCGACGCAGTGCAGGTCGGTATCCCCTCTCGATGAGGGCAGGGAGAACTCCTCGAATGCCATGGACGAGCATCGCTCTGCGGATTTATTTGAGTGCCCTTTCGGTCGGTGTTACTTTCATCTCTAAAAATATTAATAGCGTGCTCCCGATTGACTCGGCATGCGCAGAATCGCAGTCTATGGAAAGGGCGGTATCGGCAAATCGACGACCGTCGGGAATGTTTCCTCGGCTCTGGCCGAGTCGGGACTGCGGGTAATGCAGATAGGATGCGATCCGAAGGCGGATTCCACACGCGCCCTTACCGGCGGGAAGATCCCCACAGTGCTCGAGGTCATGAGGGACAATCCCGATCCCGAACTCGGGGATCTGGTCCGCGAAGGCGCCGGAGGCGTCCTATGCGTGGAGTGCGGAGGCCCCCGTCCGGGAGTCGGCTGCGCAGGACGCGGAATCATCGCGGCATTCGAGAAGCTCGAGGAGCTAGACGCGGTCGGGAGCTACAAGCCGGATGTGATCCTGTACGATGTCCTGGGCGACGTCGTATGCGGAGGCTTCGCCATGCCTATAAGGAACGGTTACGCCCGCGATGTGTTCGTGGTCACTTCCGGGGAGATGATGTCCCTGTACGCCGCGAGCAACATAGCTGGCGCCGTTTCGGATCTGAGGAACGACGGATACGCGAGGCTTGGAGGGCTCATACAGAACTCCCGCGGAGTCAAGGACGAGGATGCTCTGGTCGACAGGGCAGCATCGGAGATGGGCACCCGCGTCGTCACGAGGCTTCCCAGGGATCCGGCCGTCCAGAGGTGCGAGGAGAGAGGCGTCACCGTGGTATGCGGAGAGCCCGACTCCGAGATGGCGCAGCGCTACAGGGATCTGGCGCGCATCCTCATCGATTCGTCGGAGGATTCCGAAGGCGGAATGAGATTGGAGTGATAGTCATGAAGACAGGGATAATACTCGCAGGGCACGGATCCACCATGTCCTTCAACAAAGGCGTTCTGGACATGCAGGCCGACAGGCTCAGGGCGAAGGGCTACGACAACGTCTACGTGGGATTCAACGAGACGTCGTTCCCCTCGATACGCGAGGCGGCCGAGCAGATGGTCAGGGACGGATACGACAGGATAATCGTCCTGCCCTTCTTCGTCGCTTCCGGACTCCATGTCGTCAGGGATTTCCCGAACAAGCATTTCGGACTTCCTCCCGGAACCACCGACGGCGTCTGCAGCATAGGCGGAAAGGATGTCGAAGTCCACATCGAGCAGCCCTTCGGCGAGGAGCCGCTGCTCACCGACATCCTCGCCGAGAGGATCGAGGAGCTGCGCACTCCCGGGAAGGATTCCAGGGTGATCGTAATGGGGCACGGATCCCAGCTCCCCTACAACAGGAACGTCGTGATGCTCAACGCCAAGCGCCTCGAGGAGAGGGGCTACGGAAAGGTCTATGTCGGCTTCAACGAGTTCGAGGAGCCCAAGATAGAGGACGTCATCCCGGTGATGATCGCAGACGGCGCAGAGGAGATCATAGCCCTGCCCCTGTTCATCTCGCTCGGCAAGCACCTCACGATGGATGTGCCTGCCAAGCTCGGCATAGAGAACTTCTCCGACGGAGGGATCGTCAGCATGGACGGAAGGAAGGCGGAGATCAAGTACGCGGTCCCCATAGGGGCCGACCCCAGGCTCTGCGACGTCCTCGTCGAGAAGCTCAGGAGGCTAGGACTCCGATGAAGGTCCTGGTTCTCGATACTACACACGGCGGAGACGTCATCGCCAGAAGATTCAGGGCCGAAGGCGACGACGTCACATGCGTAGACGTCTATCGCAACTGCCCGGAGGAGAAGAAGGCCGGGCTGAGGGAGGACGAGATCCGCGTAGTCGATTCCGTCCCCGAGGGAAGGTACGATCTGGCGGTCATGCCTGCCCACTGTCCCCGCTCCTTCCTCGGCGATTCCGATGTCGGCGAGGTGATATCGTTCAGCCAGGCGGTCGGACGCTTCATCGACGACCGCAGGTTCAGGATAGAGGTCACCGGGGTCAAGGGCAAGACGAGCGCCTGCTACATTCTGGCGAAGATCCTTTTCGATTCCGGACGCAGGGTGCTCCTGCATTCCTCCCGCGGGGAGGGACCCTGGACCGACCAGGGCCACAGGATAGACCGCAAGGTCAGCATCGCTCCTCCATATCTGATGACGCTTCCCGCCGGCGACTACGATGCGGTGGTATGCGAGGTTTCGCTGGGGGGATCGGGGAAGGCGGACATCGCGCTCATAACGAATCTCGCCGAGGACTACGGCATCGCCAAGAACACGTTCAAGGCGTCGGATGCCAAGAAGGACATATTCACCGACGGGGTGGACATAGTCCCTCTGGACGAGGTCGAGTTCTGGTCGAGATGGTGCGACCATCTCACAGGCTATCCTCAGAGGGTCAGGGCCGTTTCTGAACCCAGACTGGGCGAGGGTCTCAGGGTGTCGGTGGACTACGAAGGCGTATCGGAGATAGTCCTGGACGGCTCGTACGTATCGACCGAGTACCTGGGCTCCATGGATGCTGCTCTCGAGGTCTGTCTAGCCATGGGCATCCCGCGCGAGACCGTCCTGAGATCCCTGGAGACCTTCAAGGGAGTGCCCGGCCGCGGAGAGATCATCAAGGAAGGAGGCAGGACCACCGTCCGCGAGAGGAATCCGGGGATATCCCGGCTGTCAGTCGCCAGGACGATGAAGTGCCTCGACGACATGGGCGCCCTGGAGGATGCCATGGTCATTCTCGATCCGGTCAGCAGGAAGGTCTGCGACAAGATGGACGCCGGAGCGATCTCCGAAGTGGTCGGATCCTACGGGGTTCCGATAGCTATAACCGCAGGAGACGGGAAGCGTCCGGAGGTCCCGGCCGATGTGAAGCTCCTGATAGAGCTGATCAAGGAGGGCTACCAGTGAGGACGGTCATACACCCGCGTCCCAGCCCCATCGTCGCGGCGATGTACACGCTGCGCGACCTGGATGTTGATGTCATCGTCGTGCACGGCCCGTCGGGGTGCAGCTTCATGGCCTCCCGTCCGCTGGAGAATGCAGACGTCAGGGTAGTGACCACCGGGATGAGGGACAACGACCTCATATTCGGAGCCTCGGAGCCCCTCGTAAACACGTTGAAGCAGGTTGAGGAGAGGTTCCACCCGGAGACCGTCGCGGTCATAGGGACCTGCGCCAGCATGATCATCGGAGAGGACATGGCCAGCGCGATCCGTAAAGCAGGGATCGATGCGAACGTCTTCCCTGTGGACGTCCATGCCTGCATGGGCGACAACACCCGCGGAGCGATCAAGGCCCTGGAAGCTGGAAGAGACGCTGGATTGATAGATGCCGAAGAATGCGCCCGCCAGATCTCCCTCATGAAGGCAGCCACCCGTCTCGAGAAGGATTCGGGGATGGCCTCCAAGGACTACATCAAGCCCGCTGTCAGTCCGACGAAGCTCCATGTATGCAAGCGCATCGCCGACGTCCTCTCATCCGGCGGCAGGGTAGCGGTCGTTATGGATGCGAAGAAGGAGCTGGCCTACCGCTTCGCCGATATGTTCGAGGCCGTGGACCGCGCCAGGAAGGCACTGGGAGGAGAGACGCTGTTCATCGCCAATCTCGATGCTTCGAAGGGCCTTCCTCGCATCAGAGGATACTGCAGGGAGATCCTCGACGATCTCTCCTCGAAGGGAGTCGTCATCGACGAGGTGATAGGAGGTCTCGACGAGTATTCCATCGTAGGCGATTCGATGAGGGAGGCGATCGACCGCTTCTCGCCGGATCTCACGATAGTCCTCGGGATATGCCACGCGATCCCGGGGCTGAAGGAGGACGACATCCTGATAACGGACCAGCCCAGGCAGCTGGCGAACTATCTGAACTCGGGATTCTCCTGGGCCGTCGGAGAGATATCGTCGCATCCGATGGTCATGGGGGCCCATTCCATAGTCCCGCTGGAGACGGCGGACACGCTGAGGGAGCTGCTTTGAAGGGAGTGGTCCTGGCCGGAACCGGCAGCGGAGTGGGGAAGACCTCCATCGCCACGGGCCTGATGTCCCGTCTGTCGAAGCGCATGGAGGTCCAGGCATTCAAGGCCGGTCCGGATTTCATAGATCCGATGTACCACACGGCCGCCACGGGCAGGCCTTCACGCAACCTCGATTCGTTCCTGATGGACGATGCGACTATACGCAATCTCGCAGGCTTTGCCTCCAAGGATGCAGACATCTGCGTCGTCGAAGGCGTCCGCGGTTTGTACGAGGGGTTCTCCGGAGACGGGGATCTGGGATCCACGGCATATGTCGCCAAGCTCCTGGGCTTCCCGGTCATCCTGGTCGTCGACGCCCGCTCCCTCACGCGCAGCGCCGCGGCTCTGGTGAATGGATTCCGCTCCTTCGACCCCGATGTGAGGATCGCCGGAGTGATATTGAACAACGTCTCCGGGAAGCAGCATGCGGACAAGCTCCGCACGGCCTTCGAGACGTACTGTCCCGGAATAAGGGTCGTAGGAATGATCCCCAAGAGTCCCGGGAAGGCTCTCGAGCAGAGGTATCTCGGACTCAAGACGCTGAAGACCTTCGCGGAGCGCGAGATAACGCCTCTGCAGGAGCTCGTTGAACCGGTGGATCTCGATGCCGTTCTCGACATAGCCGAGTCCTCCGATGTCGAGCTTCCGACGGAATCTCCTTATTTCGAACGCGATTGCGGTCTGAAGGCCGCCGTCCCCATGGATGATGCGTTCTGCTTCTACTACAGGGAGAACATAGAATGCCTCCAGGCATCCGGCTTCAGAGTGGAGACGTTCCGCCCGACGGACGGCGATCCGCTTCCTGATGCCGACCTGTACTACCTCGGAGGCGGATACCCCGAGCTGCATGCATCCGAGATATCCTCGAACAAGGATTTCACCGAAGGAATTAGAAGCATGGCCGACGAGGGAAGGACCGTCATCGGCGAGTGCGGAGGGCTCATGTCCATGTGCAGGTCCATACAGGACAAGGACGGAGCCGTACATCGCATGGCGGGGATATTCGACGCGGAGGCCAGGATGACCGGCATCCGCCACGGTCCGACCTATGTGATCGCCGATGCCTCTGCCGGGAATCCAGCCTTCGCAGGAAGGGTTCGCGGGCACGAGTACCACTACTCCGACGTCTTCCCGTCCGGGTCCCCGACGTACGGATTCGATCTCGCTCGCGGCAAGGGGATTGCCGACGGAAGGGACGGGCTGGTCGCAGGAAGCTGCATCGGCTCGTACATGCATCAGCATGCCCTTTCCGAGAAGGATTGGATAGGATACGCCGTCGAGCGCATCCTGTCTCGCAGGGATTGAACCCATGGGAACCCTCGATTTCTACGATGCGGACCCCGAGGGGTATTTCGACAGGACCTTCGGGTCCGACATGTCGCCGGCAAGGGAGAGGTTCACAAAGCACCTCTCCTCCGGGGCCCGCATCCTCGATCTCGGAAGCGGATCCTGCAGGGACACCGAGGCGTTCATCGCGAAAGGGTTCGATGCAGTGCCTGTGGACGGTTCCGCCGGGATGCGCCGGGTGGCCAAGGAGAGATTGGGCATAGAGGTGCTCCCTATGGATTTCGCCGACATCCCGTTCGTCGATGAATTCGACGGGGTCTGGGCATCGGCGTCTCTGCTCCATGTCCCTTCGAAGGAGCTTCCCGGCATACTCCGCCTGGTGCATAGGGCTTTGCGTGAAGGAGGAGCGTTCTACTGCTCGTTCAAATACGGTGATTTCGAGGGTCTCCGTGACGGACGCATGTACACCGACATGACGGGCGAGAGGCTGGAGAGGCTTCTCATCTCCGCAAGATTCAGTCCGATCGACGTATGGCGCGACCGGAGTTCGGGAGGAACAGAATGGGTTCATGCTGTTTCCATCCGTCAACGATATCACCGAAGATGGACATCTGCTGTTCATGAAGATGGATGGGAGAGCTGCGATAGTCGACATCGACGAGGATGAGCGCGTCGTCGTGTTCGACACCTACAGGCTGAAGAAGATAACGGGCACCCGCGTGGCGCCGATCCTCGGGATGAGCGAGTTCGCATCGCCTTTCAAGGTGGCATGCGAGATGGCCGGGCTCTATCCCGGTGACAAGGCCAACAAGTACATCGATGCGGGAAACATCCTCGAGCCCGTTCTGCGCTCGTATCTCGCCAAGAGCTGCGACAGCATGCTGCGCGGCCCTCTTTCGCTTCCCGAAGGCTCCAGGGTGGCCGTAGAGGAGCCTGTCGAGAAGGAGCTCTGCGGATACGATCATTTCCACAACGACAGGGTCTTCGGCGGAATGGTGGACGGATACATCGTCGTCGACGGGAAGCGCAGCGCCATCCTGGAGATCAAGACGGCGAGCGACAGGAGCAAGTGGCTGGACGAGGACGGAGGATACACCAACGTTCCCATGAGCTACATGCTCCAGGCCTCCCTATACGCTGCGTTGTCCAATCTCGATCGCATCGTCTTCCTGGTCGGATTCCTGGAGGAGCAGGACTACGACCGCCCCAAGCAGTGGGTCCCCACGCCGGATAACACCTACGTGGTCGTGAAGGACAGGCTCGACATGCAGCAGTACATGGCCGACTGCGTGAAGTGGTACGACGAGTACATGAAGGGCGGATACACGCCCGAATGGTCCGATTCCGAGGACGACCAGGCCGTTCTGAAGTACCTCAAGGCTTACAAGCCCGATGCCAAGAAGAAGAGGAGACGATCGCTCCGGAGCGATCTCGGAAGATCAGGCGGGATGCCGCGAGCAGGACGACGAGCATGAGCACGTTGACCGCGGTGAAGTAGACCAGGTATCTCCTCTTGTCGCATCCCTCCGATCCGGTGTATATCCTGAGCGAGATGACGCTGGCCATGGAGGCTATCGGGGTTCCGAAGCCTCCTATGTTCACTCCTGCGAGCAGCGATTGCCAGTCCGAGGTGAATCCCGACAGCATCACAGCCGCGGGGACGTTGCTGACGACCTGGCTGATGAGTGCCGATGATGTCACGGGGTCCCATGACATCAGGCCGTTCAGGACGGCGTCTACGGATTCCGAACGGGCGATGTTCCCTGTGAACACGAAGAGGAACACGAAGGTCAGGATGAGTCCCCAGTCTAGCTTCGCGAGGACTTTCGGGCGGAGCAATGCGACTATGCCGATCACGGCGATCATCACTGGCATGTACGGAGCAACCCTGAGGACCGCGGCGATGCACAGCGCGAACAGGATGGTCATGACGCATGCGAATCTCGCATCGATCCTTCCGCGCGGGACTTCCGATGTGCATGATATGCTCCCTCCGCCCGTACGGAGCATGAGGAGGATCAGAACAACCGTTCCCACGGCAACCAGCGGCGCGGTCACGGCGAGGAAGTCCGCCAGCGAAGCATCGTAGCTGGAGCAGATGAAGATGTTCTGCGGATTCCCGAATGGGAAGAGCACGCTGCCGAGGTTGGCCGCCGCGGTCTGAAGGACGACGACCGGGATGGCGAGATCCATGCGTCCTGACCGTCCTAACACGATCAGAGCGAACGGGACGAATGTCAGGAGGGAGACATCGTTCGTTATGATCATGGACAGGAAGAACGGCAGCAGGACGAGCACAGCGCATACGCGGCGGGCGCTCCCGCCGCCCTCCAGAAGCCTGTCTGCAAGCCTTTCGAACACTCCTGTGCTGGACAGTCCTCCGATGACAGCCATCATAGATGCAAGGATGCATAGCGTACGCACGTCGATGTAGTCCGCATATTCCGCGGAGGGCGGAACGAAGAGCATCGAGACGGCGGCGAGGACGAACGATGCGACCAGAACCTCCTGTCCGCGAAGCCTCTCGATGATGCACCTCTGCCGCTCCATGCCGCGTTGATGGATGATACGTATTTCTCATTTGGCTCATCCGAGATTTTATAATCAGGACTGCCGAATCAGGGAACGGTGATAGAAATGTCCGTCAAGGATGATGTCATCAAGGCCATGAAGGAGGCCGGGAAACCGGTCAGCGCCGGAGAGGTCGAAAAAGCCACCGGCATCGACAGGAAGGAGATCGACAAGGCGTTCAAGGAGCTCAAAGCCGAGGGCGCCATCGTTTCCCCTGTGAGATGCAAGTGGGAGCCGGCACAGTGACCGGCGTCCGGACCGGATGACGGTCCGGATCAACCAATAGTTCTTCTCCTTATCTCGGACATTATCGCGCTCGTCATGCCGACGCGGCCGGATCTGAGGGACCTCTCCAGCAGCTTCCTGAGATCCTCGTCGGATACCATCCCGGAATCGAACAGCTGCTTCAGCGATCCGCGGTCCGAATTGGATATCGCCTGCTCTGCGCGGGGCATGATCCTGTCCGATACGAAGCGCTCGTACCTGGAGCGGTTCTCCTCGGTCAGACCTACGGGGTCGGACAGCCTCTTCAGCGCTATCTCGGGCGTCAGCCTCATGCAGAGGCTCAGGACCGCATCGTCGAATTCCGGGAAGCTCATGGGGGTGTCGGCGATGAAGCCGAATTCGAAGCTCCTTCCTCCGTGAAGGCATCTCAGTGTGCAGTCGTCGGAGTTCAGCAGTTTGAATCCCTCGAACACGGTAAGCTCCCCTCCGTATTCTATGGTCGAGATCCCCATCGTCCCCTCCAGGGCGCAGGGATCGATCTCTGTCACCGAGGCCGGGATGACCAGAGTCCTAGAACCGGCGCCGGGCGTGCCAGAAAGGAAGGACGGGCCGATCGAGACCACAGGCACCCCTTCTATCGATCCGGGGACTGCAAGCGTCCTTTCGGTGGAGACCATCCGCGTTATCCTCAATCCGCCGGCAACGGCGGTGAAATCCACTTTCGTAGTCATTCCAGCCCCTCCAGCATCTCCTCTATGCGCTTGTCCCTGCCGGTGACGATCAGCTCGTCGTTGTACCTGTACAGGGGCCCGTCCGGTTCGGAGTACATCACGATGCTGTAGCATCCAAGGAGTCCGGAGAGGAGGGTAGTGGCCTCCTGCCCCGTGCCGAAGGTCCTCTCCATGAACGACATGGCGTTGCCGAGGCGGCGGTCGAAGTCGGAATGATTCGCTGCGCTCCTCCTGGAGACTTCCTCGCGGAACGCCTCCGCGGAGCCTTCCAGTCCCTGCAGGGCGGAGAGGCAGTATGCCGCGCTTCTCGTCTTCTCCCTTGTGGCGTTCGATGATGCCATCTCCTTCAGCTCCTTCCTAAGCGATTCGATGGAACCCTTCGGATCGTTCGGATCCATGCGTTCCGCGATCTTCTCGAGGTCCATCAGGTCTAGCCCCTCCTCGGCCTCGGAGTTCAGAGAACCTATCATTACAGAGATGACGGAGAGCTTCTCCTCGGCACCGGCGGCCTTCAGCGACGATCCCGCATCCTGCACGCCGTCGAGGATGGCGTCTACGTCGTTGTCCTCCCTGTACTTCCTGTGGAAGTCCAGGTATCTCTTGAATTCGGCGGCTATCTCCGGATTGCGGATGTACTGCGATATGAGCCTGACGTCGACGTTCAGCTTCAGCCGGTCGTGCTCCTTAAGGACTATGGACAGGTCCTCCCATGCCCTCGGCGTGGCGAACTCCGGCCCTGCGGGGGTGTTCTCTATGGTCAGGAGGTTCTGCGGCTTCATCCTGAGATAGTAGACCACCGCGTCATGCATGCCCGCGCTCATGGCGTATCTCAGCCAGATCTCCGTATCCGCTTCGACCTCGATGAGCCTGATCCTGTCGAGGGTGGCGATGTCGAACTCCCTCGCGGAGGAGTTGAACTCGGGAGGGTTCCCTGCGGCCACGAGGACCCATCCGTCCGGGATGCGGTGCGGTCCGAACTTCTTGTTCTGGAGGAGGTCCAGCATCGCAGCGGACAGGGTCTCCGAGACGCAGTTCACCTCGTCTATGAAGAGGATGCCCTGCTTCTGACTCTGCTTCTCGATGGCATCGTACACCGAAGCGATGATCTCGCTCATGGTGTATCTGGTGATGGGCACCTCCTCCCCGCCGAAGACGCGGGTCTCGATCATCGGGAGGCCTATGGCCGATTGGCGCGTATGATGGGTCATCGCGTAGCCGATGAATCCTATCCCGAGCTCGGCAGCCACCTGCGACATTATCGCGGTCTTCCCCAGTCCAGGGGCGCCCATGACAACGATGGGGCGTTGCCTGGCCCTCGGAATCGTATAGCTCCCTCCCGCATCCTTCTCCAGATACGCGGACACGGCGTCCATGATGCAGTCCTTGGCCTCCTGGATGTTCATTTCGTTCCCTCCTTCATAAGATCGCTTCTTCCGATCACTAGCTTCATGGCCCATGGCGGCACATCGCGATCGTCGTACGAATCGTCGCAGAACACGAACGCGGTATCGTACGGGGGGCGCTTCTCGGGGTAGATCCCTCTGCCGTCCGTGAAGTACATGAGCCCTCTGAGATTCTTCAGCTTCCCTTCCTTCATCAGGTCGTCGATGTACCTGAAAACAGGACGGAAGTCCGTTCCCTTGCCTCCTCTGAGCTTGAAATGGGATATCAACGAGTGCAGATCCGCCTCCGACCCGATGATATCGTCCGAGCGGACCTCCTCGTCGCATTGGATGATGTGGAGCTCCGCTCCGCGGCCGATGTTGCATTGCCTGAGAACCGCATAGGCCTCCTCGAGGAAGGCTATCACCGGACCGCGCATGGTCGAACCCGACGTGTCTATCGCTATGACGAACTCATCGACGGTCCGGGAATCCGAGGATTCGACCGAGTCTATGAGCGGAACGTTCCCATAGGTCCTGAGGCCGTATGAATAGTAGATCGGGTCGAACTCGTCTATGTTCTCGCGGATGTCCGATTTCCGAGTCATGAACCTGCGGAGGAACGATCTGTAATCGTACCTCCTGCGGTTCCTTATCCTGAGTATGGCGAGCAGGCCGTCGGTGGCGCATTCGCCCTTCCTGATGAACCCTTCTGCCTCTGTCATTGCCTGAAGCGACAGCTCCTTCCATCTGCCGTCGTCCTCCTTCGGCAGCATCGAGTTGTCGTCGCGCGAGAACATTCCCGTATACAGGGAGAACTGCCAGTCGGAGATGTCGGAAAGAACATTTCTCAGAAGATCCGGCGATGGGGAACCTGCTCTCTTGAAGAACTTCTCGCAGGCGTAAAGGCGGTCGTCGCGCCCCAGGACGGAGGTGTTGGGCGTATCCATGGAATCGATGACATACTCCACAATCATGTCCTGGGCGAGGGAAAGGCTCCTGTCGCCCTGCGGGTCAATGTGGCCGAGAAGGCAGTGCAGCACGCAGTGCGCAATCTGGCGGGCGACGCTGTTCCGGTCGGATCTGTAGTCCGAAACGACCGTGGCAGAGTGAAATTCGATGCGCGAGCCGTCGCAACCGGGCTTGCCATTACCTTCGAGCACCTCCTTCTCCAACGACAGTATGGCGGTCGCGAGGAAGCGCATATCAAGGCATAGTCTGTCCGTGGATGCCGATACAATCTCGGCTGCGGCTCCGTTCTCGCTCATCCCTTCCCGATCTCCTCTCGTATTTGGCGCGGAGAACCGCTGCATCGTCATCGCCCAGCTCGCCCATGATGTAGTTCAACGACGATTCATCCAGGCGCAGGATGCGGTCTGTGCGTATGTGCGATCTCGAGTCGAGTCCCGCCTCGTACGGTTCCATGGGACGCATGTACGCGCCGTCGTGAGGATGCGTGGTCACGGCCATGACATCGATCCTTCCGCCTTTGCGGCCCAGAATGACGACGGGGCGGTCTTTGGAGCCGGCACGGCCTTCGAAGGGCACGTCGGCGCTCCACACTTCCATCGGTCTAGGCATCTTGCCATGTCCCTTCGAAACCATGATGGGTGGATGCATTCAGCCGTTATATCGATATCTGGTGGGCCGGAACTCGGCGATCGGCCAGAAGCCTTGTGGCAATCTTTAAATCCATGATGCAAATCTGGGGGATACCGGTTCAATTATGGGCAAGTAGATCAGCCCGGTAGATCGCTGCCTTCGCAAGGCAGAAGTCGCGAGTTCGAATCTCGCCTTGTCCACCACTACTCATAATCACATCGGAAAGCTATTGCATCAAGCGACCTGCGTGAGCCTCAAATCGCGCCATTCGACATAAATTGACATGCGGTAAGTGTAGCCTCTTGGAAGGTCATAGAAGCATGATCATCTGATTGAGGTTCTTGTGCAGATTCTTCCTGACATAATAGAATCCGTATTCCTGATAGTAACCTATGAGCTCATCGGTACAATCGATACGGACCACTCTGCATCCGACAATCTTCTGAGCTTCTCTGATTTTATTGATAGCCTCATCAATGAGAGTTTTCCTGAATCCCGGATAACCTTCGGCTCTTGAAAGCTGACCCAATAGATACGCCTGAGCTATATTGTCCTCGGACCTGTTGAGCTTCTTGAGCATGGATTTGGATAGTCCGCAGTCATCAGACACCTCAAGGCACCTGAAACCGATTGCGAAGAATCCCATGATCTTAGATGTCTCGGAGTCGAATGCGATACAGGTTCTGCATTCAGATCTCTTCTCCATGACGATGGACATCTTCGTGAGGAAGGAATCGTTCGTGGATTTGAATGCCGGAACAAAAGTTTCAAGCTTCTTAGACACGGCTTCCTCGCCGAAGCGAGACAATAGAAATGAAAGCCTGATTAGATCGTAACTCAAGGTGATACACCCATGATTCTATCAAGAACTGCAGGGTCTTCGGTAGTACCTTGAACCTTCTTAGGGATATACGGGCCGTACTTCTCATAGTGCTCGATGGCCTTGGCCAGGTTAGCACCAGCCTCGGGTGTATCGATGACCATGGTCTCGTAGAATGATCCAGTAGCCATTTCACTCCCTCTGTCCACGCGTAACACACAGATTTTATTTTTAACCGTCCCATTGACTCATGCAGAACCGATTACTGAGCAGTTGTCTTCGAGTTCATTCTGAAGAATTCAAGTAGTTTATGTTTGCGACTTGTAGTCCTGGCCTTAGGAATATTATTACATTCTGGCGTGCATCCGGAATCATGCAGGTTCCGATGGGGGTTCAAGATTTCAAGGAGATAAGAGATCTGGGCGGATATTTCATCGACAAGTCTGTTTTGATAGACTATGTTCTGTCTAACAGGATGGTGAAGGCCTTCCTCTTTACCAGGCCCAGACGTTTCGGCAAATCCACGAACTTGAGCATGCTCGATGCCTATCTGAACATGAACTATGAGGGCAACACATGGTTCGATGGCCTCAAGATATCAGAGATGCGCCCCAATGATCCTGACAAGAATTCCGTTCCGGTTATCAGCATCGATCTGAAAGGAATGGGCAACGGGAGTTACGACGTCTTCGTGCAGAGATTCAGGAAGAGAGCATACGAGATCTGCAGGGACCATCTGTATCTGATGGAATCCGAACGTCTGGATCCAGTGACGAAGGAACTGTTCGCATCCTATTACGAGATGAAATCGGACGAGGTTGCTTTGCCAGATTTCCTGAGGGATATGTGCGTCATGCTCCATCGCCATCACGGGCAGAGGCCTGTGGTCTTGATAGACGAGTACGATGACATCCTGAACAGGTCGTATGGACTGCCGGATCAGAGGAGCATCCTCGATTTCATGCGCGATCTGCTGTCTTCTGCTCTCAAAGGAAACGACAGCCTCAGATTCGGTGTCATCACCGGAATCATGCAGATTGCGAAGGAGAGCATCTTTTCTGGCTTGAACAATCTGTACGTCGATAATATCCTCAGCACCAATGCGGACGAGATGTTCGGATTCACCGCATGCGAGGTGGAAAGGCTCTGTGCCGATTTCGATCATCCGGAGAAGTTCGACGAAGTCCGGGAATGGTATGACGGCTATCGTTTTGGAAACGCGGAGATCTACAACCCGTGGAGCGTTCTGAGCTATGTGAAGGCCGGTTTCAGGCCCGCCGAGTACTGGGCGGGAACCAGCGGGAACTCGATAATAGACGATCTGATTTCCAACCCTGATGAGGAGACGATCGAGAATCTGATGGCACTCGGTTCCGGCGGAACGATCTCCGCCAATCTGAGGCCAGGCGTGACGTTCGCCGACATAAGCGATCGCGGGAGCGGGATCTACAGCGTAATGGCCTTCTCAGGATATCTGAATGCAACCGCTTCCGGGAACGGTTGCCTTTTATCCATTCCCAATCGCGAAATGTATGAGGTCTTCACAGATATGGTGCTGGAAAGATTGGGCGCTTCAGTTCTGGATAGCGGTATCAGAGATTTCCGTGATGCATTGCTCGGAAACGATCCTGACAGCATGTCTTCGGCATTGAGGAAGATGCTTCAGGATTCGGTGAGTTTCCGTGTACTCGGTCATGAGACCTCCTATCAGCTCTTCATCGTCGGTCTGCTGATGAGCCTTCATGGCAATTACAGGATAACAGCCGATTTCGAATCAGGGGACGGGTGTCACGATATAAGGATGGAAAGGCTGCATGGCGACGGGCCGAATGTTCTGATGGAGATCAAGCGCGCATCGGACCGCTCTGGACAAAAATTCCTTGAGGATCTCGCTGAAATGGCGCTCCGGCAGATACACGAGAAGGACTACTGCCATGGTCTGAAAGGGAAGACCATCCTCTACGGCATCGCTTTTGACGGGAAGCATCCATCGATCCTGTCGGAGACGTTACGATCATAAGTTCATTCCTTGAAATATCAGGAGTTAATTCCGTAAATATCAAACATTTAGTTGAAGATAATTAATTGTGATTCCGCGTACAGCAATGCGGCTTATCGAACTGTACCTGAGGAATAAACCAGTGACTCTTATAACCGGGGCCAGACAAACCGGGAAAACGTTCATCTGCAGAGATATTGCGAATAGGCTGGGCTACAAATACGTAACATTGGCGGATAGACAGGACCGTGCCTTTGCCAACTCAGATCCGGATGCGTTCCTTCAGTTGTATGGATACCCCCTGATAATCGACGAAGTCCAAAAGGCCCCCGTATTGTTCGATTCCATCGAGGCTATAGTCGACAAGGCGATTTACAATGAAAAGGACTGCATAGGGATGTACATCCTCGCCGGGAGTCAGAGCTACAGACTGATGGAGGGGGTTAGCCAATCAATGTCCGGAAGGGTTGGAATAGTAAACATATCTCCGCTCAGTCAGAGCGAAATCGCTGGAAGGGAAGAGATTCCGTTTACTTCTGACCTGATAGTGGCAGGTGAACGTTGTGACGGAATAGATTCCTGGGATATGATGAACGCCATAGTCACAGGATGTTACCTGGAACTTCACTGCGGCTGCACCCTGTCGCCCTGGGCATTCTACAGCGACTATGTGGATTCATACATCGCAAGAGATGTGATGGAGATCGTGAAATTGAAAGATCAGCTCAAATTCTTCAATTTCATGCAGGTAATGGCTTCATGACTGGTCAGGAACTCGTTAAGGAGACCGTATATGATGCTGTCGGGATTGATGGGAAGACATTCAACGAGTGACTCAGTGTCCTGGTAGCCGGCGACATAATTCATCTACTTCAGCCATACAGTGGCGTATCAGCGGTCAAAAGGGTCTCGAAGAGACCGAAGGTCTATTTCAAGGATACCGGGCTCGCCTGCTATCTGTCAAGAATTGCGGATGCATCAACACTTGGCTCCAGCTATCTCAAAGGCCCTATGGCGGAGACATACATCATCAATGAGATCCTGAAGGGTTATGAGAACAGGAAGGAGAATGCGGCGTTCTACCATTATCGCGATTCCGCCGGCGGAGAAATAGATCTGCTCATCCAAAAGGTGGTTCTCTATCCTTGATCGAATGCAAAGCAAGTGTTGACATCTCCATCGGGGATACAGGTGCCATGAGGAGATTCGCCCCGAAGGACGATTCTGTATGCTCGAGATGCGTTGTGTGCCTGACGTCGAAACCATATGTGCTGAAGAACGGTATACCTGTCATTCCAGTTTCGTCTATCTGAACTCGAACCGGGTAACTTGTTGATGAGTTGAATGAGGGAGTGCGATTCCATCCACTCGATCGTGGATAAATGACGAACCGGTCGTAATCGAAGACAGTTCAGAGACAGCTCTCAGGGGCTGGATTCAGGAGTATGTCGGAGTCGAGGCTGTGTAGAAACCAATGTTTGATCGAGCGGGGTTGGATGGCATATTCCATCGCCCCCCGCTCGATCATTCTGTCAGGCCGGCGGCCAGTGTTTTGATGCGGTCGATTATCCCGTCGATCTTCCCGTGAGTGAGGTTGGGGTTCAGGAGGGTGAACTTCAGCATGACCTTCCCGTCCATCACCGTCTGGCCGATGACCGTGCCCTCCGCCAGGAGGAGGCGTCTGATCCTCTTGTTCAGCTCGTCCCCGCCCTTGTGCGCGAAGACCACGGAGGACATCTCCGGCTCCACAGGGGCGATGAAGTCCCCGTCCGAGGAGATCCTGCCGTAGAGGTATGCGGCGTTCTCCACAGCGGTGTCGATGATGCGGCCGAATCCGTCCATCCCTCTGGTCTGGAAGGCCATGTACACCTTCAGCGCATCGAAGCGGCGGGTGGTCTGCATGGATTTGCCTACCAGGTTGATGTATCCGTCCTCCTCGTCCTCCACACGGTTGAGGTAGTCGGCATGGTATTCGAAGCACCTCAGCAGATCCGCGTCCTTGACGAGGATCGCCGAGCAGGAGATGGGCAGGAGGAACATCTTGTGGAAGTCCACGGTGATCGAGTCGCAGATCGACACTGCGGAGATCCTGTCGCGGTACTTCCCGCTCATGATGAGTCCGGAGCCGTAGGCGGCGTCGCCGTGGAGGTGCATCCCGTAACGGTCGCATACCTTCCTCATGGCGGCGGCATCGTCCACCGAGCCGAAGTCGGTGGTGCCGAAGGTGGCGACGGCGCAGAACGGGAGCAGGCCGGCGGAGACATCCTCCTCGACCATCCTCTCGAAGGCTGCGACATCCACCCTGCACTTCGCGTCCACGGGGATCTTGCGCACCGCTCCGTAGCCCATCCCGAGGATGTGGCTCGCCTTGTCCATGGAGAAGTGGGAGATCTCCGACGTGTAGATCCTGAGCTTCTTGAATTCGGGGGGAAGCCCGTCGTTCCTGACGTCCCATCCCAGCCTGTCGCGGCAGAATCTGTCGCGGGCGGCCATCAGGGCCGTGATGTTGGACTGCGATCCGCCGGAGGTGAAGCATCCGTCGGACCCGTTCGGGAGTCCGAAAAGCTCCGCGAGCCCGCGGACCATGCTCTCCTCCAGCTCGGTGGCGGCCGGGCCCTGGTCCCAGCTGTCCATGCTGTCGTTGAAGCAGGAGATGATCAGCTCCGAGCAGATGGTCTCCGTGAGAACCGGCGAGTGGAGGTGCGGCATGTAGTCCACGGACCATGTGCGGAGCAGGTTAGGGAGTATGACGTTCTCGGTGTCCTTCAGGACGGTCTCGAAACCTCTGCCGTGCTCGGGGAGGAACCCGAGACCGTTTACCTTCTCTCTGAGCTCCAGGGGCTCGATTCCGGAGAACGCGCTCCCGTCGGAGAACGAGCGGAAGATGGATTCCAGGGTCTCGCGGAGCATCTCCGCCAGCCTCTCCTGCACGTCCTTCGACTCGGAGATCAGCAGGGGCTCACTGGCGGTGCTCTGCATCGATCTCCCTTACCACGTTCTCGAAAATCGTCAGCGCGGCGTCCATGTCGGCATCGGGGATGTTCAGGGCGCAGAGGCACCTCATGACGGAGCCGTCGCGTCCTCCCCTCTCCATGATGAGTCCGCTCTCGAAGCATCTCTTCTGCACCATGGCGGCGATATCTCCGCCGGGAACGGGAACGCCCATGAGGTCCCTGGGGCCGTGCGGGTCGATGAACTCGATACCGATCATCAGCCCCTTTCCGCGGACGTCCCCGATGATGGAGACCTCCTTCTGGAGCCTCAGCATGCGCTCCATCATCGCATCGCCCTTCCTGGTCACCTCGTCCAGGAATCCGGGTTCCTTCAACCTCTTCATAACCACGGTGCCGGCGGCCATCGCCAGCTGGTTGCCGCGGAAGGTTCCCGCATGGGCGCCGGGACCCCATTTGTCCAGGTCCTGGTCGTAGACGATCACGGACATGGGCTGCGAGCCGCCCACGGCCTTCGATATGAGGATGACGTCCGGGACGATGCCGGCGTGCTCGAATCCGAAGATCCTGCCGGTGCGGCCCATGCCGCACTGGATCTCATCGCAGATGAGGGGGATCCCCAGCTCCTTGGTGATCCTCCTGACCGCCTGCAGGAACTCAGCAGGCGCGGGAACGACTCCGCCCTCGCCCTGGATCGCCTCCAGGATGACGGCGGCCGGTTTGGTCACTCCGCTCTCGGGGTCCTTCAGTAGCCTCTCGAAGTAGTTGATGCAGGCCTTGGTGCCGGCCTCTCCTCCGATCCCCATGGGGCAGCGGTAGGAGTAGGGGTAGGGCATGAACTGGACGCCCGGCATGATGTTTGCCACATGGTTCTTGGCCTTCAGGTTCCCGGTGAGCGCCATAGGTCCCTGGCCCATGCCGTGGTATCCTCCGGAGAAGGATATGACGGTGCCTCTGCCTGTGGCGGTCTTGCACAGCTTTATGGCGGCATCGGTGGCGTCGGTGCCGGACGGGGAGCAGAACTGCACCTTGGCGCGGGACGCCAGCTCCTCCGGGATGATCGAGAGGAGGGTATTCACGAACTCGTCCCTCATGGGGGTCGACACGTCCAGAGTGTGAAGCGGGGCTCCGGACCGGATCAGATCGACGAGAGCGTCGTTGACCTCGTCGTCGTTGTGTCCGAGAGCTAGCGTCCCGGCGCCGTTCAGGAAGTCCAGGTATCTTTTTCCATCCACATCCTCGACCCATGGGCCCTTGGCGGATTTCAGGGCGATCGGGAATTTGCGGGGGTAGTTCCTCGCAGAGGATTCATACTCTGCCTGGTGAGAGACATAGTACTGGTTCGTGTGCATTGAGACGGCTATCTGCCCAATATAAAAAAAGCATTCGACCGGACGCGTGCCTGACATCTGGAGAGTGGCGGCGAATGCTCCGTTCTTAGACCGTTGCGGCCTGAGACCAAGCGGTTTCGGTGATCCCCGCGGTTGGTAAATCGGCGGAATAAAGATCGCCGACGGAAGCGGGATCCCGCACCCGCCGGCGTTGTAAAAGATATCAGTTCAGGACGTCGGACATGTCGTAGACGACGCCCTTCTTCTGGGAGACGACCCACTTGGCTGCCATGACGGCTCCGCCGACGAAGATCTCCCTGGAGTGGGCCTGGTGGCGGATCTCGATGCGCTCGGAGTTGCCGATGAACATGACGGTGTGGTCTCCGACGATGTCCCCTCCTCTGATCGCATGGATGCAGATCTCCTTTCCGCGGGGGCAGATCCCCTCGCGTCCGTAGATGATCTCCTTGCCGCCCATGGCGTCGCTGATGATCTCGGCGGCCGTCATGGCGGTTCCGCTGGGGGCGTCCTTCTTCTGGTTGTGGTGCGCCTCGATGATCTCGACGTCGTAGGCATCGCCGAGGTACTTCGCGGCATCCCTGATGAGCTTGAAGAACACGCCCACTCCGATGGAGTAGTTGGACGAGATGACGGCGGCGACGTTGTTCTTGATGACGGCGTCCGTGATGTTCGTCTTCTGCTCGGCGGTGAGGCCGGTGGTTCCGATGATGAGGTTGACGCCTGCGGCCGCGGCTGCGGGAGCGTTGACGGCGGTGGCGGCTGCGATGGTGAAGTCGATGAGGACATCGGTCCTGCTCTCCTTGAGGACTTTCGCGAGGTCCTTGGAGTCGGATATGGGGACTCCGAGGTGCCCTACTCCGATGGCGTCTCCCACATCCTCTCCGATCTTCACGAGATCGAAGGCGGCGGAGAGCTCGAGCCCTTCGGTGGCGAGGATGCGGCG
>ERZ808246.409-NODE-409-length-36704-cov-3.634806_pt1 | contig 36704 bp, 32 predicted proteins | sample MGYA00521083_ERZ808246 | MGnify/ENA primary metagenome ERZ808246 (study PRJEB31516, sample SAMN03275577) | gut metagenome | biome: mammalia-associated habitat; material: feces | host: Papio cynocephalus | place: Kenya | collected 2012-07-07 ...
GGCAAAAAAAAAAAAAAAAAAAAAAAACAAGACAAACGAACAGGTGAACGGAACGACAAAACGGACGGCAAGAGCGATAAGTAAGGTGAAACGCACGCAGACAAGCAAAACGAAAACAAAAAAAACACCCCGTTCGACGAATAGAAGCACGGAGCGTTTTAATCGTTTAATTCATTGGCTGAACGTGTGTCTCGATGAAATCGATTTCATCATCAAATAAGCTATATTTCTTATAGAGCTGCTTATCGATATTGGCAACAGACTGCGTCCAATCGATATCAGACGAAGTCGTGAAATCTTGCATCGGAACATATGCCCAAGTTTCACTTGGGTTACTTTGAGTGACCTTCAAGATACCAAGCAGTGCACGAGCAAACTTCGTTTTGATATATTTCAGGCATGCATTCGCTTCATACTCGGTATCAAAACACCCAACAGTCAGGAACGTCTCCGTATGGCCGATGAGCGGCTTGCCGATGAGCGGCTTGCCGATGAGCGGCGTTGCAATCGTCTCACCGAGTGCTCCTGAACCATTAGCCTTCGGCATGAAAACCTTGTATTTATCGAGACTACTAACGTCCTTCACATAATCACGACGAATCCAACGATAGATACGATTGTTCCCGTTCTTACCGTAAATCTCGATATAATCATACCCGTCATTCGGCTTGTCTGCGAAGAATAGCTCCGAGGCTTTGGTAAAAGAGCTTGGGGCAATACGAGAATCGGAGAAACGAGCCATAATATCAGGATGATCGCTATAGACTTGCTTCGAGAAACGATACAGCCCTCGATTTGTAATTAGCGTATTGAAACGGTCATAGCCAACATTGCTGATTTTCTCGACAATCGTCTTGAGTTCGTGGAAAGCATAGAACGTTTTAATCGGTTCGAAAATATTATCGGTGTCATGTTTCGTGATAACGATACCACCCTTGATATCGACGTCAGGGAAAATAGATTCCGATTTTGCATAATATTTGATAATCTTGAAATGATTATCGTTCAGCATTTTTTCATTCCACACCGTAGGAGTGCCGCCGGCATTGAAGAGAAAACGAGCAGGCGTAATCAGAATAACGACATTCGCTGTTTTAAATGCGAACTCCATGAACTCATTATACACAGGAGGTTTATACGATTTATTCGTATCCTTCTGATAGGGAGGATTGCCAACAATTGCGTCAATGTTCACCTTGTCGGTTCCCTCCTCTATCACATCATCCAACTTGATATCACACGGCTTCTTATTTTGCTTCATTATAGCAGAAACCCGCTTCATAGCAGTCTCATCAACCGCACCACTATCAGACATAACGGCATCGAGCAAATCATAAGCCGAGAACGGATAGATATTATCAGGATCGAGTCCGAGCAGCTCATAGACTTTCTTCGTCAGTTCATAAGCTAATGGAGAAGCAGGAATCGAGCAAACGACACGTCGTACCTCATCGAGGAAAATGCCCATCTTCTCGAAACGCTTCACGAGTGCAATAGCACACTCTCCCGTTTCTGCTGAAAGCTCAACAATGCGAGAATGCTTGCCGATGATGTCGAACAAGAAATCCTCACCGAATTTATCAATCATCGTATCAGTGACATTCGACGGCGTGATAACCTCAGACGTACCAAGCTTTGAGAATGACTTAACGAGAACGTTGAGCCTGTCCTCATTAGTCATGTTCTCGTCGTTTATTCGACGAGTCATCGCATACACGAGATTATCAGCAGCAATACGAACACGAGGGCGCTGCTTAATAGCAGACACAATCGTTAGGCAACCGGCAAGAGACAAACCGGTAACGTTCGAAACCTTCTTCACGCCATCGTTCGCTGCTGCAAAACCATTAAGCATGGCATCAAGCGAGTCGAACTGCTTGTCGGCGAGCACGGCAAGATAGCCCATACGAGCGAAGAACGCACGCTGCTTCGCCTCCTGCTCCTTCAAATCATTCGTCTGCTGCTTCGAGTTAGCGGCAGCGTCGGTATCATGTGAGTCCGTCGAGGTGCCATTATTTTCATCGTTCTCGTTGTTGCTCGGCTTCGTGCGCTTGTCGGAAACGTCGGCGTCATCAGCACCGTCATAAACCTTCGTATCGAATGATTTCGAAGCAGAAATCTCGCTATCGAGTGAATTAAGGACATCGGCAGTAGCACCGTTGAACAAATCCGCACAAAACGGAATCTTTGCGACAGCCGTGTCGATAGTCGAAGCGTTCGCATAATTCGCAGCCATATCCATAATGTCGATAGCTGTAACCTGCTTCATGCTCTTAATTCCCGACACGAAAAACGTCATAGTGTTCGATGTATCTTTCTGAAGCTCCGCACGGACGCTTTCCGGATCGGAGACGCCACGAGCAGCACATTTGGCAATAGCAGCCTGCATCGCAACGGAAAGCATACGCTCGGGAACAAGATCGACAACGAACACATTCGGTTTAATAACTTTCTTGATAATGTTGCCGTTGCAATCGACGTACTCGACGGAGAAAGGCGTGCAGACACGCTGCGCGAACTGGTCATAATCCTGGGCTGACTTGCCGTCGGTGGCGTTAATAGCAACATTCCACTGTTTCACAGAAACCGCAGCAGAAAGACGCTGACAAGTAAGAGTAATGCTACCTGCGGTTTGATCAGAATTGTCGGCAGCTTTGACCTGTGCCTTGATGTCCTTAACATCTGGATTGGTATGTTTGTTGCTTGTAGCAAGAATGATTGCGTAGCCCTTGAACTCATCGCAAGTGGCAATTAACTCGGCGAAAGCATCGCAAGCGGCGATAGATGGAAGCTTCATCAGAATATGAAATTTCTTGACGGCGGCGATGATTACCTTGTCGGCGAGCATGCCCCAGCAGCCCTTATCGATGAAACCGCCGTAGAAGCCTTTGATAATGGAACGGACGACACCCTCGTTCTCGAACTTGCCGTTGTCGGGATTAACAGCAAACACTTCGGAAAGGCGGGGCAATCCCTCATCATCGATGAACTTTTTCAATCGCTCGTCGGGGATTTGGTTAAGGTCGTACACGAAGTTGTAGCGCTCGGGGAACTCGTAATACGGATTAAGACGCTCATCCTTTCCGATATGCTCGATATCCCATGCGTGCTTATCGGAAAGCAGGTCGCTATATGAGGACATATAGACGATGTCCTCGGGCGCGAATTCGTCAGTGAGGAGGATGCGATACGGAGTACCGGAAAGGTGAAGCTGGTTTACGAAGCCGAAATTGACTGCTGCCTCGTTCGCCTCATTGATGTCCTCGATTTCGCGTGCATCGACCTCGGACACGTCGACCTGTTTGATTTTCTTCGAGAAAGTGATACCGCGAGCGCCGTTATGCGTCTCATCGACAATAAGGAAAGAGGAATCCTTCTTGGCGAAGTCATAGATTTCTGAGTGCTTCGCCTTCTGCTTATCGCCCTCGATATCCTGGAGCGTGCAGAACACGACAACCTTCTTACCGCTCTTGATGCTATCGGTGATATCGTGTCCGGTGCCGTTTGCGAGCATCTTCGAGTCAAGGAAGACCCAGTTGTTGCGGAAGTTCGGAAGATTGACGGTATCTTTCCATTCGTCATGGGCATCGGCGATGGCGGAAACCACCATCACGAAATTAATAGTGCCGAGCTTGTCAATTGCGTAGAGTGCTGCGAATGACTTACCGAAACGCGGATGCGCGGCACATAGCAGGTGATGGCGCCCATGGAAATAGGCATTAATGAAATTGTCGATAAAAACCTGCTGGTTTGCGCGGGGAACGAACGATTCGGTTGGAGCGTCAGCATTATTATCCTTCTTGCCCTTATTATAGAGCTTGTATGTTCCCATGCCCTCACGAGAGCCTTCACGAACCTGCTTGACGGCATAATTAACGCTCTCGGCGGTGGCTCCGTAGTAGGCTTCTTGCGTGTAGTGTTGATCAGCCGGGAAGTCCTCGCGTGGTACTTGTTTCCAGCCGAGGTGTTGTTTGCCGTAGGCGTGGATTGAGAAATCACGAAAGAAGGTATCCTTGTCGACGTCGGTGGTGCCAAGGTAGCTGAATTTGACCTCGAACCAATCCTTATACACTTTCGCCCACTCCATACGGCGGCGAAGCGGCGCGTTCGTATCGCCAACCTTTCCAGCGGTTCGTCCGTTTGGTAGTTTGATGTCGAACTCATATGCGTAGCATGAGCCGTATTGGTCGATGATGAACTCAAGATCCTCGATACGGGCGATTTTATTATCGATGTCGTTCATAATAGCTCCCCGTTTTCTCGGTCGTTTTTGTTTCTTGCTGGCTTCATTATATTGCCGAGAACATGTATCATAGGAGTTCGTGAGGCACTCTACATACAACGGACACAATCATATATACAATTATGTACATCATGTTGATTGTGCTCCGTTTCGTTTGCCATTCCGATAGAACGGAACGACGATTTATAAAATCCGTGCGGAGACGCCAAAGGCTTTAACCTTTGGATGATAGCACGGCATAGCTTAACTTTAGTAGGGAACCCAAGGATTTCACCCTTGGGTAACTCACCAGTTAGATAACACATATCGTTCATTCTTCACGAACATCAAAAACGAAATCAGTACTGTCACAACTACAATTTTAACAGACATACAAAAAAAATCGTCCCGCTTTTCTTGTAGGTTAGCGGGACGAAAAGTGAAGCTGGTTTTGGTCGTTACTTGCTGTGCTTCAATGGTTTGACGGTGACGCCAACCATGCGCTCGACGTACTTCTTCGCATCCTTCTTGGTCTTGAATCGCCCACAGTTAATCATGCCAGGCGTGTTCGCATTCACGACATCTGCAGACCAGGAACTTCCCTCCTTGTAGATGTAGGCGCTACCAGTGATGAGACCGTTGTTGTAGGTATATTCGTAGAAGCCGCTCATTTTCAAATTCCTTTCGAGCCGTCTCTCTGGACATTTTTCTCTTCTTCCTTCTTACTGGTTTCATTATACGGGTGGAATTGGTGGAAACGTATATACAATTTTGAGCATCATGGAATCTACACATTTCCATGAATAACACATATATCGCAATCAAAAAAAATAGGGTATGTTAAATAAGTGGTTGGATTTTAGGTCTCTTTCTAACAAAATTGCAGGTCAATGATTTAAAGAAAATAATTTCCAACCAGAAACTTCACATACTCAAAAAATATTCGCCCTGCTGATCGACAAGAGCAGCAGGACGAATTACGTAAGGACGGCTATTTCAAAGCAATCGGACGTTTTCCGATTAGATGAAGTCGTAGGGAACGTTCTCCTCGATAACGAACCGGACAGCCCTGCTCATGCGATGGAAGTTCTCGTTGTCGAGCATATCGCAGGCAGCGAGAACAGTCTCGACCGAATAGTTGCGCGAACGGATAATCGCGACAGCCTTGGCAGCGGCGCGGGCGGCGAACTCGGGAGCGGTGAAGCTCGAAACCTGCTTGATTCCCATCTCATCGTAGATGGCATTATCGGCGTCCATGAGCTTCTCGGCAAGGGTCTCGGCGGTCTTCGTAGCGGTCATTTTCGTTTTCCTTTCGTCTGTTCCTCTTGACAATCACATAATACCAAAGATGAACGAATCATATATACAACATACGCAAGCACATAGAATCGACACAAAAGGCGTAAAAATCCCGTGATAGCGAGAACCCACAAAAAGATACCGATTTAACAGGTAAAACGACGAACTAACCCCATCCTGAAAAGTTGTTGCTATCATATGATAACAACAACCCATGATATCTGGAATCAAAAGCTTCCCGTTCCCCCCCCCATATAGTTCTAATCGGCGCGATGAACTGGAAGCACGTAACGGCGGCAAAAGCCAAGCACCGTATTATTTAAGCGGCAGCGGGAACTTCAAGCAGGTTCTCGACCCCGAACTTGAATGCATCGACAAGCAAGTTCATACAATGCACCTCGTTATCGCGGTTGACAAGCTCGTGCTCGCAGGCCCACTCATCGTTCCACTCGACGGCGATGCTGGCGATGGACGGACTTTCCCAATCGAACGAGACATCGGCGATGTAACCACCGCCAGCGTGTCCGTCGGCGAACTCGAGCCCCGTCGTCCATTGAAGCTCCATAACAAGACCGTTAGACCCGACACCGTAGCTCCCGTTGACATCACAGCGTCCGTCAATCGCTTCCTTGACCTTATCCCAATCGGTGTTCTCGGCGACGTCCGCAAGCAGCTCGATGGAGTTATTGTCGATGCCGTTGATGAAGCAGACGCCTGGGAGGATATCGGTCATGGCGAACTTGTTTCCGTCGAAGTCAGTATCGAACGTGCGGGCGATGATTTTCATGTTCTCGATCATTATCGTTTCCTCTCATCTGTGTCTCTCGATGACTACATAATAACCGGGTTTTTGGTCGTTATATATACAAAAATGATAAATGCGCAAGATAGGCACAAAGAGCACAACGCACCACACGAAAGATGAACGAATAAACATTGAGTGAAACGAAACCAGCGCTCGCCCCGATCACCTTGTCGAATAGCGGGGAGCAGAACGAAAACGAGTCAGGATAAGGATACGGAACAAAAACGACAAAACGAACAAAACGAATGGAACGATTGACGACAAGCAACTATGATAAAAGTGTATGTTAAATAAGTGGTTTGATTTTGAGTGTCTTTTTAAGAGAATTGCAGGTAAAACACATTAAAGATAGCAATTTTCAACCAGAAATTTAACATACCATGATAAAAATCCAATCAATCAAATCCGATTAAAACGAGCTACGCGGTGAGCGGGAAGGAGCAACGAAAAGCCGAACTGGAATGGAAAAGCTCCTTCTCACACCGTCATCTCGGCTTAATCAAGCAGACGGTAGCTCATACGGCGACGCAACAAAACGTACCGGCACGAACTACAAATCGCCCCGTCTCTTCTGCACGTGAAAGCGGGGCGAAATGCTAATTGCCGCCGATGTCTAAGTCATCATCGCATCATCTGCATCACTTGCTCGATGTGCCGCATCCGCCTGTCGCTCGTGCAGTCGCATCCGCTAAGCTCCTCACCCATCGTGATCGGGCAGTCCGACGAGCCGTAGGACGGGCAGCATGACAGGTGCGTGAACGCTCCGCCGTTGGAACGCAGGCCGAGGCGATAGCAGGCGAGGTCTTCGTATTCGTATATATCGTTCTTCTCATTCATTGGATATCACCTAATCGCATATCGATTCTGCTCGAATCAACTATACCGTTTCTTAAATAAGGTTTTAGGTTAAGCAAACATGATTCCACGAAATATATACAATTCGCAAGCACCCCGGTTTTGTGTTGCTTCGATGGAGACGCCATTATCAATCTATATATACGATTAGACGCAATCTATAATGTAACCATCAGAAGAAAAGAAAAGCGGAAACGCTTCCGAGCAGATGGGGAACAGAAGACGATGAACGATAGCAAGCAGGACATCAATAGCACCGAGAACGCAACTCGCATCGAAACGCTTATCCCCTATAAGGAGACGACATTCTCCCCGAAGGCACGCATCGGCACCCTCGACCTCAGCTCGACGCCATGGGCAATATCCGCGAAGCTCGGACGCTTCCTCCTGAGCGGCATCGCGGGCGACGCAATCCACGAGGTCGCCCGCGAGACAGCCGCGTACCTGCTCTCCGTCCCCTCCTCGAAGCTCGTCGACTGCGAACCCGCTGCCGGCTCCGTCGTCGCCTCAATCGTCAAGGAGACGCCCGACTGCCACTGCTTCGCCCTCATCGGGACAGACGAAATCGTCATCGCCGCAACGAAGATGAAGAGCCGCTTCTGCGGCGAGCACAGCTGGCATTGGACGGGACGCCGCAGTGCAGGCTCAACCACCGTCCTCGGCTTCAAGCTCGCCACCGCCCTCGGTGCCATGGAAATCCTCCGCCCGCGCGACCGCCGAGACCTCGCGAAGCTCGTCATCGAGGAGACGAACCGCAAATACGCGTGGCGTGGAATGGAAGGCATTGCCCGCCGCCATGTGTTCGATATCGCGGCAACCGACCGCTGGGACGATGAGTCCAACCGCGAGGCGAACCGCCGCTACGCCGACCCGAAGCACACCGCAACCGTGTTCGAGGACAAGAAGAACTGCGACGATAAGCACAAGGCGGCCGCCGCCGACGGCTTCATCGCCGACCTGTTCAAGCACGTCGAAATCGACGACGACGTCGAGCTCGACATCTATGGCAAGATGCAAGACGAGTTCGAGAACCGCTGGGAAGAAGGTGAGCTCCCCGCCATCGACGCGAGCATCCATTCGCTCCGCTTCCGCAAGACGGGCCGCCACAAGGCAATCGGCGTGTACTGCGACGCGCTCAAGGGCATCGCTGTCGACCCTCGCTCCCCGAAGTCCCTGCTGCACGAGTTCGCCCACGCCTACGATTACGGCAACGGGCAGCTCTCTTGTTCCGACGGATTCCGCCCCATCCTCAAGGCATTCCGCGAGAACTTCGACACCGACGGGCTAAGCGGATCGAAGGTCTCCTACTACAACACCCCGACCGAGGTCTTCGCCCGCTCCTGGGAGGTCTACGCAGCCACCAACGGTCTCGGCGGTTCGTTCGTCAAGACCCCAGACGAGATGAAGGCAGACCCCGCATACACCCCGCTGTTCGCCATCGACGGGTTCAACGGCTACTTCGACGGAATCCGCGGGAAGAAGAGCGGGAAGAACGGCGAATAGCCGCATAGAATCGGTAGCATAGATAAGTGAGCACAATATCGGCAGAAGATGGAAAAGGGCGGCTCCCCGTCTAATCGGCAAGATAGGCTGGGAGCCGTTTCGCCTTCCGACTCTTCGATTTTCGTATCGGAGATCGAGTAGGTGAGCGGCACGGCGCTTCCAATTGACTTCGATAATCCGAAAAACCGATACGCATAATCGATGTGGGTGAAAGTGGATTCTTCTCGTTCGACGACGCGTGCGTGCGGGAGGGATTCGCTTGCTTTTAATATCGTGTTATTATGAGTCGATTCTTGAATCGACATATTCACAATCATTACGCAATGCGATAAGTGCTTCTTGGTGCGTAATTTTCCCTGCGAGAATGTCGTTGCAAATTAGAAGCAATGAAGCAACGCCTATACAGCCTCCATGCATGCCTGTGTCCTTTGTGATGTAATTGATTCGTTCCTTGAATCCTCCAACGAATTTGCTAGATACAAAAAGATATCCGATGTTTGTTACATCAGATGGGAATACGTTCCACCAGCAATTTGGCGATATCGAGGAATCCCGTTTTTGTGATTCTCGGATGTAGCGTTCCATTTCATCTGCCTGATGACGATTGAGAGAAAATCCCGTGCCATACGCCTTATTGTCGATGATGACTCCGGTATTACCGCAATAGAAGCAATTATCAGGTTTTCTCGATCCGCCAAGATGCTTACCGTTAAAACCGGTATATCTTAATAACGAAGCTGTTAATGTTTCGAACGCGGCATTTGAGTTACGCGTATCGATACATGACATATCGAGCAATGCGACGTACTCTTTTGGTACATGTGTTAGAAGAGGTCTGATTCGCTTCTTTGTTTCGACAATCCAGTCTGCGATTTCATTATTAGATACGTTGGTATTTGTCGGAAGCTCAAGTCCAGTTATTTTCGAATTGCAATGATATATGTTAGCTGACGATTTTGATATTGGAATGCCCATTGCGCTAAGTGTTTCGATATCATCGACGATTGTAGCTTCAGGTTCATCATGGATTCCGTAACGTTCAAGCGACTCGCGTATTTTGTTAATATCAGCTCCTCGCCTAATAGATTCGAGGATGCAAGAACGGCGAGAACGAAGATAATCACGTTCTGGGTTCCTCGCGCCCATTGCCAGCATTTCGCGAAATACGATTAACGGAACTGCGGAATGTCTCGAGTTCCCGCTCATTCGCTTAAGTGCTTCCTTTCCTCGTGCAGTCGCCACGTAAGCTTGGTTAATCACAGTTGAGACGTCGTGCCCATTGATATTGTCTGATATTTTTACTGATTGTTTACGTACATATCCCGCTTCCATTAGCCAAGCGCATATTGTTCGTACATACTTATCACTTGTACCTTCGACGTTAGCTAAAAGTGCTTTCTCACTTTTCTTATCATTGCATTCAGATAACAACTCGAGTATGTAACGATTGCTGATAACAGAACCGAAGCCATTCTCATCGATAACAGCTAACTTCTTAGCAATCTCGAATTTGGTCATTGGTTTCTCGAGATCAAGAATAGATAGAATTCGTCTTGCAGGAGGATTCGCACCAAGCAATCGCGGAAGAAGCTCCTGCCATTCCTTAGTACCTTGAATCGTAGAAGCGAATTCGCGCCCGAAATCGGTTATTTGGCACGTCGCAGTGGCACGATTATATTTGAGAATTCCTAGGCTAATAGCAAGTCTCGCGTAGTTATCGGCTGCCCAATCGCCGATATACGCACGTCCTTGTCCATGTATTGCAGCTTGGAATATTCCTGAACATGAATCGTTTCCACGTACCTTCGTTCCTTTTAAATCGTGCATTGGGATGATAATTGGCTCCGTGGAAAGTTCCTTAAGGAATCGTTTCCGTAATGTTGAATCTATAACGAGATTTTTAATTGCCTGTATAGTGTTCGAATTTTCATTGCTGCCATATACGAATACGTTCGCACATATATGAAGATTAGAGAGTTTTGCAGCATCTTGTATCCATCCGAGTGAAACCGATTCTTTCGCCATCGTATATAACGTCTCCAGCCTTGTAGTTCGTAATTAACACTTCGACTGTCTTATATTGTCTATTTTTTGTATGATAGCTGCTATTATTATAATTAAAATTCATAATATTTACATAATATCCATTATCTTTAGTCCATTTTTTCAATGAATCGTTACTAAGCCCCTTATGCTCAAGAACATTTGACATGGCAAAGAACCCGTTGTTTGAATCGATATTATCTAGAAGCTCAAACAAGTCAGCATCATCCTGCTGCTCCCATCCTTTGAAACCGCGCTTCCCATCGTTATAGCTTCCAGTAGTAATTAGATATGGAGGATCGGCATATAGAAATCCGCCTGAATATATGATTTCAGTGTCGAAATCCCTGAAATCATTTACGCTAAAGGCAATGCCATCTATTCGTTCTTTAAAAGCGATGAGATTATGCCTCATAGAATCATTGAATGAACTTCTATTTGCACCAAATGGATTATTGAACTCGTGCTTCGAATTGAATCGGAATTGATGATTGAATCCATAGCACACAAGGGCGTATAGGAGCATCGGATCGTCGCTATGTCCGTTATTATAATAATCTCGTAATTTATTATATCCTTCTTTGTTTGTCTGAGTTAATCCCCATTGCTTAATAATAGAATCAATTCTATTAATAATTTCGTTAATATCGTGCTCCTGGAAATATTGACAAATATCAATCACGAATTCATTAATGTCATTCGCATATCGCCTCGAAGCACTAATATTCGATATGACGTCGCAGCCTCCGCAAAACAAGTCGACTACGGAATCCGTATTTTTAAATAGAGGCATAATTTGAGGAAGAAGCTTATACTTGTTTCCGATATAGTTAAACGGTGCCTTACCATATGTTGCTGGCATGTATTATTTCCCCTTATCAATAAGATAGAGCTGCTCTTTCAACCCACTACGATCATTCGGTATCTTGCTTTTATATCGTCGATAATCGTTCTCGATTAAATGGAAACCGTTAGTAACGGCACGCTCAGAACAGATATCAGATAAATCTTCTTGTGATATAAGCCCCTCATTATTATAGCTAATCAGTACATACCGTGCTGGGCTTTCATCAATCAACGTTTCGAATGCTTGATGTACCTGTTTCTTTTTACAAAACGGAGATTTCTGATTCTCATACGCTCGCATACCACTTTTGCCATGAATGCTTGGATAGTCATATCTGGCAATCGTCTCCAATATGTGATAGTTCGGAAGATACTCGCGCGAGTTATATGGAGGATCTGCATACAGCAAGTCACATTGAGTGCCAATAACATCTCGATAATCAGAGTTGAAGCATTCTCCCTCATATCCTGTTATAATTCGCGGTTCTTTTAACAAAAGACTGTTATATGTTCTTTTATCCCAGAATTTGAGATAAGCCGCATAAACGCCAGTAATGTTTGCCACATATGGTATCGCCTCAATCAACGATGTAAGAAGATACATATATTCATCGCTATCAATTAGCTTGGCATTCTTCCATTGCTCAATTTGCAACCGAATATTATCAATCTTATGTGCATTATAAGGTTGAAAGTACATGCGTTCGCATTCATTAACTGGCGAATAATTTTGATATATAAAACAAGCGCTATCTGGAAACGTATCATTTGGAAGAGAATTAAGAAACGCTATTGGATCTGTTATTCCGAGTCGAGAAAACGTCGGTTTATGTGATAACGCTATATGGGTATGCTGCATAACATAGCTAAAATATAGAAAATCGTTGCTAACCATATGATAACCGTTTTCTTTCAGACTAATCGCAACGCTTCCGGTACCAGAAAATATATCGAAAACAGAAGATACATCTCTGGTGTACCTACTAATAGCATCATTGATGAATCCAGTTAACCGACTCTTCCCGCCTATATATCGCATACGCTAAATAACCCCGCAATCGAAAAATTAAAAAGTAATTTCATTATATCAGTTTTTTGTTTTGATTAATCGTGTGAAACGATTTAAGCAGCTACCGTGTCTTATATATGGAATTGCCAGATGACGCTCATCGTTGGCATTCTACTTGCTATTTTCATCAATAGAGAAATAACACAGCTACGATTGCGAAAGAAAACAACCGCGATGAAGGCAAAAAAAACACGAAGCCTCGCAGCAACAATTGGGTCGCCGGAATCGTATACACCTACGACGATAAGTTCGATTTCGAGGTGAAAGTATATGATGAGCCGAGCGGATTCGGAATCGCAACCGCCAGCTTCACAGAAGGCGGAAACGTGAGCAAGCTCGGCGTGAGCGATTCCGCCGGTTACGCTATCTTCTACAATCGCGGATGGGGAGACCGAACCAGGGGATGACGACTGCCGAATCTAAGAGGACAAGGTGCACAACATCGTTGCCGCCATCGCAGATAAGATGGAGGAAATCTGCACGGCAGAAGATATCCCCGAATGGGCATGGAGGCGCGGGAGCTGGGAGCTGTATTAAGCGAGAACGAGCGGAGAATGCTGACGGAATCGTATAACAAATCCCGTCCGGCTCTTTCCGTCATACTCCCAGCGATATCGTGCTGATGGGCAGGGAGACACGAACGAGCTTGAGGTGTAAAGCAAGTCGCTGCGTAATCATTCGTTTCATGTTTACTATCGATTCTCTGCAATTGGAAGTCCCTTGGAACTCGGATCCGTTTTCTCGGCAAGTCCCAAGGGGCATAATCGGGATTTCTGCCTCCCTCGTGGCAATTAAAATATACCTGATTGCTCAAACGTATACATATCAGATTTAGCTACTTCCATGAAACACCCACATATGCGCGAACGGCATGAAAACGGTGATGAGCGGATTCTAACTCGGAAATAATGACGCCCTATTAGCAATTTGATTAAACTGTTGGTATGTCGGGAGCGAACTATTCGTGCCGACGAAAGACATGACAGGCTACATGACATCTTATCAGTCATGCAGCCGCCCCCACCTCACAGATGGCACCTGCCTCCGTCTTGCCTCCTACGTCGGCTGGTGCCATCTTTTTTTCTTTCGCCACCGTCAAGAATCAAACAAAGGCATTCCACCTGTGCACGATGCCATGAATTCGTATATACACATCGGTTCATTCATATGAGCTACCAAATCGGCTACCGCAAAATCAGCTGCAAGGACGCTCCAGATTGGTGGTTCATGAACTACCGAATCTACACTGATTTGGATCTCTGATCGCCAGAACGAGCAGCGGTTCTAAAAACTCCCAGCCTAGCTTCACGCTGTTACTACACGGATGGCTAGGAGCTTTTTCTCCGCTACCAGCGAATATATAACGAGTTGCGCCGTTTTTATGGAACCTGTGCATTACAGCGGCATGATGAGACATTGTATATATCATCTGGAATATACAATTTAAGCAACCATACATGCACGCATGCACCAATGAACGGAGTTAAGCGAAATACACATGAATATCAGAAACACGCTCGGGCAGATATCAGACAAGCTCGACGAGAACGAGGCGAGACGAATGAACATGACACCAAGTCAGAAGTGGATGAGGCGGGCACGGAACCCCATAGGCTATCTGACGACGATTGCGATCGTATGCATAATATGGCTCGTGCTAGGCGGCATCGCGACGAAGGCATCGCAGGTGACTGGATTCTTCACATCAAGCGGGACGGAATCGTTCGCCGTCTTCGCCGCCGGGATTCCGGTGCTTGCGGTAATCACAGCCATCGCCAGGGCAATCGTATGTCTTACGGCGTCGGCGGTATTCAAGCTCGTAGAGAACGGAATTCGATTCGTCAAGCGACTTTAACGGGAGCGGCTAGAACTGCGACAACGGAAAACAGCGAGTCGCATCCATCGATTCCCATAACGGCTTCGCAGCATGATCGAGTCATCGTGGCGATATGCCACAGCTCGAAACCAGTTCCTGAACTAGCATGTTGAGCATGACGGCAATGGTGCAGTGGCGGTACAGCAAAGCCGCAGGGCAATAGGCATAAACGAGAAAATGCAGAAAGAATGCAACAAAAGCCGCAACAAGCCGAGCACCTACAGAAGAAGCAACTAAAAACCGCCCCGCTCACATTCTCGATTAAGAGATTGAATAAGCGAGGCGATTTCGTATAAGACGGATTCAAGAACCAATGGGTGGCGGAAATCAGAAGACCGTGAATCGGTTAATCGGCCAATAGACGGCGACGACACGGCTAATCACCTTATTCGCGGCGATACAGCCGATGAACCTCGAATCCTGCGAGTTCCCGCGGTTATCTCCCATCATGAAGTAATAGCCTTCAGGGACGTTCCAACTCTTCTGCACGAGACCGGTGCCGGTTCCCTGATACGGCGACTTCTCGCCATTCACGTAGAGCGTGTCGCCAACTATCTCGACCTTGTCCCCTCCTTGGGCGACGACGCGTTTGACATAGACGTCGCCGCTCGGAGCCTGGAAGCACACGATATCGCCTTTTGCGTACGTGTGATCGTTCGGAAAATATCGAGCGATTGAGAACAGCCTATCGCCTACTTGAAGCGTCGGTACCATCGACTCTGACGGCACTAGGAAAGACCTCATGAATACGAGGACGAAGATAATCAGCGCAAGCGTCACATCGAACAACGGGTTCCGTAGCCCACGCTTCCAGAACTTTCCCATGCGACGCGCGAGAGCCTCCTGATCGCCCATTTGCTTGGGAGCCGACGAATTCCGCACGTTGACATTGTTATTTCTATTCGAATCATATGGGCGAGCGTCATCGAACGCTCCTCCATAAGACACGTCATCGGCAGCGTATCCATGATCCCCATATCGAACGTTCCCTGAAGAAGAGGAGCCCCTCATCAGCGATATCCTCCTTTTAGATCCACCTTTTCTGTGGCTGCAGTGAAAGGCAGCGCACGTGGAAGCGCGATTCTTCTCTAACGGACAAAGCAAAAATCCGATACATCAGAAGTACGCCTTTATACCAGTTTCGATTATCGGTAACGGGAGCATGCGACAAGAAGCTCTGGTATCCATTGCAAGTGAGGAACAAAGAGTCTTAACTCGATAGATTCTGAATATCGCCAATACCTTTGCTGCTCGAATCAGCAATACATGAGGAATTGCTAAAAACGCTAAGATGCAATTAGAGCCAACGAAAGGCTTTTTAACGGCTTATTAATTTGAAATCCAACACCCGTAGCACTAACGTGTTTAAAACGCCTTAAATCGGCTCTCATCGCCTCATAGTGGCATATTAATTCGCAACGACGATCTCACTTTCACCAATCGAATCGTCAAGACCACTCCCTTCGACATTTATCTCCGTACTCGGAATATCGCTAGAGCCGTTATCTGCTTCGGATGCTTCTGCATCGCAGTTCGCTTTATTGTCTGGAACGTATATCGTCGCTTTGCCGTCAGCGATTTTTCCATCACGCTTGTAACCGTTCGGAACCGATTGCTCGATATCTCCGTTCTTGTTCTGATTGGCAGTGCCCGAATGCATATTCATCGTATTCGCCGAATCATTCTTTTTAGATTCCGACGCGCTAGCATTACCACAAGCAGACAACGATGATGAGACGGCGAATGCCACAGAAGCAGCAACGACTGCGCGAAGAACATACGAATACTTCTTCTGGGGCATCGGAATCTGCGTTTTCGCATCGTCAATACCAAGCTGAATCGATTCATCGGTAGTTAGCGCTCTTCCATGCAACGGCATTTCACCAATACCTCCATTCGATAGAAATCACCATACGATAGTTTCCCGATATGCGTGGAATGCGGTCACCTCGGCAGTTAGAATCTATGAAAAATCCATATCGTGCTTTCACTCGATTGTATAGGGATAGCCATCAGAGGCGATGAGAGCCGTTTTGCGGCGTTTTAATCTATTTGATGCGTAGATTATCAGCTTTCAACAATAATATCCGTTAAAACACAAATCATGCGGTCTCATGGCCGATATGAGCAAACGTGCATAGCCGAAACCGAAATCGGCGCGCCAGCTGGACGGGGCGGTTTTGCGTGGGCGGCGAAAATCTCGCCTTCCACTAGAGCTAAACGCCGTTCGATGCAATTCGAGAAGACAAGTCATGTGCCTGATCAAGTCATCTCGATATTACTTGCATTAATATGCCAGCATGCTCGATTGCGAAATTACTATTCATTCAATTCATGAGACATCAGGTTGCTGAGAGTTGCAGCTGGTATTTACGTTGCAAGTAATCGATGAATTACATCCTCGTATCGGACTCATTCATGTCATGTCGAGCTTTTCTATTTTCACCTGCGCTTCACGTCATTGAACGTTTTCATTTCATCAATTTTAAAAAATTATTCTACATGCTATCTTGAACGATTTTCCATCTTTTCTGAAGAAAAATCGATAATATTTTTCAGAAAAACAATTCTCAACGGAAAAACGCGAGTTCGAAGTTTATACTCAATATACAATAACTTGTAACGTTACATGATAAGTACTTTTATAGAAACGTTACTATTTAATAGATAATATATAAGTTATAGAAACGTTAACTAGCTGATAGTTTTAGTAACAAGTTAGGTTAACGTAGCTGTTATGTTAATATCTATATGAATGAATAAGGTTATCTGTTCTGACGTAAAGCTAAAAGCATATAGATAATCTTACTGTATAAGTAAGGTTAACGTAGCTGTATATAATAGAATAACTAGTAGCTTGCTTAAGAATTGCAAGTTAAGTAACTAGCTATTATATAAAAATAGCTAGTTAAGTTGTTACTAGTAATATTTAGTTACTAGTTAAATCAATAATGAAATAAAACCTACTAGTGTATACATGCTAGCGATCAGGTGCGACCTGCGGTTTTGTTGATTTTGATATAGGAAAAAACTATAAAAGCCGCTTTTATATAGCAAAAATCTATATCAAGAAAAACGAATTCTGAAGCAAAATCGGCATAGTCAAAACATCAACACAGACAGAATTAAAATATAATAAACGAAAAATTAAATAGCTATAAAAACATGCGATCAAAATCAGCACGAGACAGAAAGAACAATATAGGCTAAACATAATGCCGTACCTTGCTATATAGCCAATTCCTATGAATGATTGCGCGGTTTCTTTTTTTTTTTTTTTTTTTTTTTTTTTTTTTTTTTTTTTTTTTGCTGGAAAGCAGCTATGCCATCGGTTTGGTGCTAGTTCTCGTGATATGATGAAAAGCAACCATGAAGAACGAGATTGGTATCGCAAAGCAAAAAGCGAGCCGATATCGTCGATTCTCAATCAAGATGGAAAGACAGAGAGCGGTATGAGTGCTTCGAAAACAATGGCAGCGATTAGAAATGGGTGGAACGTCCGAAAACAAATTGGTTCTACTGATTCCAACCCCGATAACAGCACACAACCAGAACTTGATTCAGCCGAAAGCCCATTCGGGCGCGTCTGCACGACAATCGGTTCGGCTATAGAGCGTCTTGGCGCGTTCTTCGTTCTCATCGTCACGGCAATACTTTCCGGCGCCTCCATCTTCTCGACATGGGGTCCGTCTGTCTTCCAAGATCAATCCGATGAGTCGATGGTACCATTCCGGCTAACAGACGAGCCGTTTTCATTTATCGTCACGTTGCTCATAGCGGCGGCATTCATCGTCGCATGCATCGTTTGGTGCCGTTGCAGAGGCAGAGGTGATGTGAGGCGATATATGCCGCTCATCGCAGTGATCATCATGATTGCCGCGACGACCGCGCTTCAAGTCTGGTGGATTTCCGTCCAACTTATGAGCAGCACGAACTACTACGATGCACACATGCTCCAATATCTCGGTTACAGCCTAGCTACCGGGCATATCAGCGAGTTCATGAGTCCGACTCTCGATACCCCATTCAAGGATTTTCTCATCGGAACGAAGTACATGATGTGCTATCCGTACCAATCCGGTATGGTTTTGCTGTGGTATGAACTCTACAAATGGTTCGGAAACGATGCAATTAACATGTTCATGCTGCTAAACGTCATCATGAATGAAATAACCCTCGTATCCATCTACATCATCGGGACCGCTGTTGTCAGGACGAACAGGGGACGCGTCCTCCTCGCCGCCATCCTCGGAGCATTCTTACCGCATATCCTGTACTCAGGGTTCGTCTACGGGAATCAAATCGGTCTAGGATGCGCGTGTGCCGCGGCAGCCGTCTCATCGATGGCCATGCGCCAGGACAAGGCATGGAAGACGATCCTTATATCTCTTCTCGCATTCGTCCCGGCAATCCTCATGTACTGGGCGAAATCGACGTTCGTCATAATACTCATCGCCGTCGGTATCGTATGGATAATCGCCGCCCTTCGCAGGCGCAACCCAGTCGCCGTGTCGGGACTCGTCATGTTCATCGCCGTCCTCGCCGTGTCAGGCGGCATGAAGTCAGTCCCGAAGCAGGCGTTCGAACGCAAAATAGGGTACGAGCTGGGCGACGGGATTCCAATGACATCGTGGTTCGAGATAGGGCTCGGCAACGACGCGATCATGTCCAGTGACATGCCCGGATGGTGGTTCCCAATTGCCCAGGACAACTTCCTCAACGCAGAGGGGAACCAAGAGAAGATATCGAAGCTGGTGTCTAATGGAATCGATGCGGAGCTTAGCCGCATGTCCAACGACCCGGCATACACGGCGTGGTTCTTCACGACGAAGATAGGAAGCGAATGGCTCAACCCTGACTTCGAATCGAGGTTCTTCGGCGGACAGGTCAATTACGAGATTAAGGACGACAAGGGGACGCCATACGACGTCACCGACGACGACGTCTCGTTCTTCCAACGCAGGGCCCGCAGGTACGTCAACTACGACAAGACGAAGAAAATCGACCCGAACGACTGGTTCGGCAACGCCACGAAGGATGAGCAGCGCCGTGCGATTGAGATAGAGCACGCATGGGACAGCGTCGACAACAGCTTCCAATACATGGATGCGTACCAGACAATGACGTACGCCCTCGCCGCATTCGCCGCCGCCTCCCTGTTCGCCTCGTCCATCGTAAAGAGCAAGCGCTCTGACGTCGCCAATGACAGCACATTCCATGCAGCTCTTATGCCAGCATGCGTATTCGCCGTCGGGTTCGTCGTGTACGTCTTCTGGGAGGCGAAGAGCCAATACACAGAGCCGTTCTTCATGTTCCTGATACCTCTTGTCGCACACGGCGCGGAATCGATCGCATGGCTTCTCGATAACATAGCGGAGAACCGCGAGAAGAAGCCGCGAGAAGAAAAACAGCAGGCATTCGAAGCAGCCGACGGTGCAACGATTCCAGTCTTTCCGCCCGACTTGTCGCCCGCACTCACCGCCGGACGAAACGATACAAGCGGGGAGCATGACGCGCAGGACAGCTTGAAGATCGGCTGGGAGCGCGAAGCAAGCAATATCGACATGGACTTTCATCGCCTCGTGGCATATAGGCTTCAGCAGATTCTGACGGACACGGGGATGGACGGCGAAACCGAAACGGCTTCGTCTTCTAGCACGATTGAACGAAAATAAACGACATATCGAAGAACACGAAAAATGGGCCGGTCGAGGATTCTATACGGAATTCGACCGGCCCAACTATTAGCAATCCGCTATTCTATTCGATTAATTAAAGAAATAGGACAAGGTGAGCATCACAAACGAACCGACCCTACGAGGTGACGTCCGGGAAGAAGGCGAGAAGCTCATCGAGTTCCTCCTCACTTGAAATCGGTATCTCGACCTTGTACCTCCCGTTCTTGCCCTTGAGCTTGACCTTTCCCCCGTGCATGGCCGATCTCATTCGCGCTACCGCTCTGTCGATCGACTCGCTTGGGATTTCTACGATGTCTGGGAGCACCGCGGCGTTGTTCTGAGCGGCTCCATCGCAGTCTCTCGTCTGTTTCTCGCCCTCCTCTGCCTCCTTGATGGCTCGGACGTAGTCCTCGACCTCGTGGGTTGTCATCTCCTCATCGACAGCCTTCTTCGCGATTGCCACGCGCTTCTCGTCGTCTTCGATTGATAGAATCGCCCTGGCGAGCGTATGTCCGAGTGTCCCGTCGGCAACCATTTCCTGGACTTCTTCCGGCAGCTTGAGTAGGCGAATGGTGTTTGAGATGGACGATGAACTCTTCGAGACGAGGTCGGCGAGTTCCCTTATCGACTTGACGCCGTTCATGGCGATGAGCTTGCGGTAGCCCCGAGCCTCCTCGATCGGGTTCAGGTCATCGCGCTGGATGTTCTCGAGCAGGGCGAGCTTGAACATCTCCGCATCTGTCACGTTCTTGACGACGACGGGGACCTTTGCAAGCCCCGCCTTCTTCGATGCCTGGTAGCGGCGCTCGCCTGCGATGATCTCGTAGCCGATTCCGTGCTTCCTCACGACAATCGGCTGTATCAGTCCGTTCTTCTTGATGGAGTCGGCAAGCTCCGCCAGCTTACCATCGTCGAAGTCGCGGCGCGGCTGGTTTGGGTTCGGTGCTATCTTCGCCAGCGGCACCTCCATGACGTTTCCTTGGCTCCCGCCGGCCTGTCCGCTCTCGAACGGCGCACCGGCTACCTCCGTCTCCGTGTTACCCATCAATGCCGACAGTCCCCTGCCGAGTCCTCCGTTAGCCACGCTCTATCACCTCGTCAGCTAGTGCCTCATATGCTACCGCACCCTTGCTCAGATGCGCGTATTTGGTTATCGGTCTTCCGTATGACGGCGCCTCGGCGAGCCTTATGCTTCGCGGTATGACGGTCTTGAACACCTTGTCGCCGAAGTAGCCGCGCGTCTCCTCCTCGACCTGCCGGCACAGCGACGTGCGACCGTTGTACATCGTGAGAAGGATTCCGTATAGGTCAAGCGTCGGGTTCGTCGCGCCCCTGACCATCTTGATTGATTCGAGGATTTTCGTGACGCCCTCAAGAGCGAAGAATTCGCACTGAATCGGGACGAGCACGCCATCTGAAGCAGTCAATGCGTTGATTGTGAGAAGACCGAGGGACGGCGGACAATCGATAAACACGTAATCGAATTCGTCGGCTATTTCGGAGATAGCCGTCTTCAGGCACATCTCTCGCGCGATCTTCGAGACGAGTTGAACCTCGGCTCCAGCAAGCTGCACGGTCGACGGGGCGACGAATACGCTGTCACAGCATGTGTCTTGGATAATATCAGCTAGCTGATATCCATCGATTATCACATCATATAAATCATGATCGAGCGAATCCTTATCGATATCCAGCCCGGTTGACGAATTGCCCTGCGGGTCGAGGTCGATGATGAGGCACTTATAGCCTCTCTCGGATAACGTGGCGGAAAGGTTAATTGCCGTCGTCGTCTTCCCGACACCGCCTTTCTGATTTAACAACGAGATGATTTTAGTTATTCCGTCAGGGTCATGCCTGCTAACGTCCTTGAAGCCCAATGTCTTCCGACCTCCTGCTCGCGCTCCGCATAAACATACAGAAAGCACTATATACGAGTCTCAAGTTTTCATGAAATGCGTTTCACGGGTCGATATCCAATTGGTTTCATACGCATCAATAAATATGGAAACTAATAATCGAACGGCAAAAACGGACTACACCTTGGATATCGGCACATGAATAAACATGCATTCCGACTGATTGCTCTCTTCCTCACGACGATTTTATTCTGGGGGGGGGGGGGGGGGGGGATGCTGCGGTCTTCTAGCGTCTAGTGTTACGAGTGCCAGTGCCGATTCGACAGGTGCGGAATCGAACGTCTCGTTCACGATACCGATTACCGTCCCGCTCGCCATCAAGTCAGACGGGACGGTAATCTCCCAGGACTCTTCGTCATGGCGAATAGAGAACACGGGGAGCGCACCGATAACGCTCGATAGCGTGACGGCAAGCGGGATGAGGGACGGGACGATAATTAGTTTTGCGACGAGCTCAACACCGGTGTACGGCGTTAATTCGAGTTACGGTGAGTTACCCAAGGCTGAAGCTCTTTTATTCGTTTCTCAGTTTATTCCGTATATTTAATGTGTTACTTACGGAATGTTTTATTGATGAGCTTCTTCGCTGCGATGGCGAGAAGAGCACCGGTGCTCAGTGCGGTGAGGATCATGAAGGCTGCTCCGAGTGCTGCGTCCTTTGCCTCGAGTTCTTCCTGATATAAATTCTGTGATTTGCTGTAGTAGTCGTCGTAGAAGTTGCGGGTGCTGTCGTCCATATAAGTTTTCCCAATCTTTTCGTATATTGTTCTAAACGTTGTCGTTCAATTATACGACATGGTATGGTATTTTGTGAGCATTTTGTATTAATTCAGAAGCATTATATAGATTTCCCGAATAACTCTACCAGCCTATTCGTTCCGTTCTTCAGCGAGTACAATATCAGAAATAATACGTGCTTATCTTGAGTAGATTTGATTTGCATCGTTACGTGAATCGTCCCGTTTATCTTATCGATAGACGGGACGACGGGAATCTGCTATGGAGCGGATGACGGGACTCGAACCCGCGAGAAAATACTTGCTTGGGAAGCAAGCGCCTTACCACTTGGCGACATCCGCATTTGGTATATTCATATAATACGCGATATGGAATCTGCTGTCAAGTAGTTTCGTCGATTTTTTTTGCCGATACATATATTCTCCATACTGCTGTTTCTATTCTTCATACCCGTTCGGGTTCTTCGACTGCCAGTTCCAGCTGTCTCGGCACATGTCGTCGATGTTCATTGTGGCGTGCCAGTGCAGCTCTTTGCTTGCCTTCTCGCAGCTCGCGTAGTTCTCGGCAATGTCGCCTGGGCGTCTCGGGTCGATGACATATGGCAGGTCGTGCCCGCATGCTCGGGAGAACGCATTGATGATTTCGAGAACACTTGTTCCTTTACCTGTGCCGAGGTTAAAGATTTCCGTACCGGTCTTTCCGTCCATCCAATCGAGTGCGGCGACGTGTCCAGCTGCGAGATCGCATACGTGGATATAGTCGCGGACTCCGGTTCCATCAGGCGTGTCATAGTCGTTGCCGAACACGTGGACGGTGTCTCGCCTGCCGACGGCGACCTGCGAAACGAACGGCATGAGGTTGTTCGGAATTCCCTTCGGATCCTCTCCCATGAGTCCCGACGGATGAGCGCCGACGGGATTGAAGTAGCGGAGAAGCACGACGTTCCATTCGGGATCCGCCTTTGCGGTATCGGCGAGAATCTGCTCAATCATCCACTTTGTCCAGCCGTACGGGTTCGTCGCTGGCTTCTTCGGGGCGTTCTCGTCGAGCGGGAGCGAGTCGGGGTCGCCGTAGACGGTCGCGGAGGAGGAGAACACGATCGACTTGCATCCGTTGTTGCGCATCGTGTCAATCAGCGTGAGCGTCGTGCCGAGGTTATTCGAATAGTATTCGACTGGCTTCTTGACTGACTCACCGACTGCCTTGTAGCCTGCGAAGTGAATGACCGCGTCGATTTTCCCGTATTGCTTGAAGATTCCGTCTAGCGTTGGCGCGTCGTTAACGTCCGCCTCGTGGAACGTCATATTCCTTGCCACGTCCGCCCCGACGATTTCTGAGATTCTGTCGAGGACGATCTTCGAGGAGTTCGAGAGGTCGTCGACGATGACCGCTTTGTAACCCTTCTCGAGCAGCTCGACGACGGTGTGCGATCCGATGAATCCCGTCCCGCCTGTCACCATGATGGTCTTTCCGTTCGGCTTTGTTGCCATGTTCTTCTCCGTTCCTCGTTCAAGCCATTGTTTATCTGATTGCCTATGCTTTTTGACGATTGAATCAGGCTGATTCTCGATTCGGTCTGTACCTCGTTTCTTCTCGTTCTTTCAAATTGTCTCGACGATAAGCATAGTCTTATATGATGATACGTTGAGATGGGCATGAACGGAAACAGGAAGAGAGATGGATTCAGGAGCTACGTGGAATATTTAATTTATAGGTTGATTTTCTATTTATAAGGGGTATGTTAAATAAGTGGTTGGATTTTAAGTATATTTTTGATGAAATTGCAGGTAAATGACTTAAAGGAAACGATTTCCAACCAGAAATTTAACATACCCTTTATATAAGTTATTCATTTCTTTTATAAGTTGGTACTTTTTTTATAAGTATTAACATAAAAGTTAAATGATGCGGATGAACTTTATTAATTGTTTTGCGGAAGCAACGCGAGCATGCGGTTTCGATGTATATTCGCTTGATGCGTATTAGCGTTACAATCGATGATTTCGTCGATGCATTAAAAGTTGATATTTATAATTAAATTAATGATGAAAAACTGTCTGAATGATCGCTATCCTATGAGACGCATGATTTGATTTTTCATATTGCCGTTTTTGTGTTGTATATATGAATTTGCGGTTAACATCGTTCCGAGACGTTCGCTTTCCCTATAATGGAATCAAGAAAATGCAATGAAGGATTCCAACATGATGGGAATGGGAACGATGAAAGCAAATACGAATCGCATCGTCAAGAACATCAACGGCTACAAGGTCGAGCTTATCGAGCGCCGTCACGCACACCGCGTCGCATATCCTGCGTATAGCGGGGAGTGCATCGATAATGATTACGGGAAGGAGTTTGATCTTGTAGCAGACGGAAAGTTCCTCGGGCGCGTTCGCCGAGAGATTCTCGTTCGTTGGACGAAGAAAGGACGCAAGTACGGCAAGCCTACGTGGATTGCATACGAAGAGTTCATGGGTGATGCGGTCGATTCAACGATGAATAAATCACTTAATGCCTGCGTGAGGAGCCAGATTAGCAGGGACGAGTGGTGCGGTCATATCGGGAACCTCGTTAACGGAACCTATAAGTGCCCCGATTATGACTATACGAACGGAGGCGACATGCCCGATTTCGGAATGTATCGCGAATGGAATTAAGTCTCATGGCATACGGGAAGCTTGATATCGATTTCGACGGAGCGGAAGCCGCTCTGATAAGCAAAGCCGCTATGGAATCCGACCTGACTATCACGAAGATTAAACAGCAGCTTACAGACGGCATCGAGTTCGACGATATGTTTCATGGGCTTGACGTCTACGTACGCGACAGAATAAAGAATGCGGCGGACATAGCGTGCATCAATGTGGAATCCTTCGTTCCGCTTCTCTGTTCGTCTCCCGTCGAGATGGTCAGACCGATTTTGGCAAAATCAGCGATTCGAACGGTTTTTCAGGAGAAGCTGCAGTTCGATACGTTGTCGAATCAATCATCTATAGTCACCGATTTGGTCGATTTGCCTAACGGAGGGCGGAACGCGATGTATATTGGTGCGAGGAAGAGCGTCGATTTCGTCGGTCATGCGATTTCCAACGGACATGATTATCGTATCCTGATTGCGGCTAAATACACTAAAAGCGATGGCGGGGCGCAGGACAACCAGAGGAACGACCTGATTGATTTCGCCAATCATGCACCGCTGATAGGCGACAAAACGAATAACGACGTCGTGGTTCTTCTCGCTGACGGTCCGTACTACAGGAAGAGCCGTCATTGTCTAGACGATATGGATTTCTTCTCGTATATCGAATCGAGATATTCCGATAGGAAGGTAGTTGCGACGTCCACTGAGGATTTCGATGTCAAGCTCGGTTCGTTCCTCGACAAGATTGTCTAATCGTCGTTCGTATCGGTATTGTCTATGGCCGCTGACAATATTCCTTTCGCTTCGGCGAATGCGAGGCGTCGGCGGTATTTTCCGTCCTTTCTCGTCCCCTTGAATGATGTCATGAGTACGTCGGACGTATCGTCTCGCCACCGGTTGAGGATTCTGTTCGCCTCTGCTATGACATCGTCGCTAATCGGTTCCCCGTCAATTCTGGAGCAACGGGTCAATGCTCTAGACGATACCTTCACGTCCTCTTTTCGCACGGCTTCTCGCTTATCGAACCGTATGCTCCTGCCCGCCGTCGAGTCGACGGCGATGATGGCACAGTCGCCGTTCGGGTCGTTCATGCGGATTTTGTGGCTTGCGCTCCCGATTAGCATATCCGATTTTGCGCGTATATCGGTGAGCGATCCGAGCGGCTTCCCGTCGTTCGAGTAGAGGAGCGGACCGCTGTCGCATCCGTCCGGCGAGAAGAGGGCGAGGCAGACGGGACAGTCGGTGTCCTCGAACAGGTCTCCCCTCAATGATATGATTGCGTCGCAGCGACTTTTATCATACCTGCTTGTGATGAATGATTCGGGAATCAACATGACGCAATACGACGCCGATTCGAGGCACGTGTCGAGGGCGAACTGATAGAGATCGGCTGGCTTGTCGATTCCGATTCCATCGTCGTCGAACGGGAACGGTAGCCTGCGCCGTCTTGCCGAGTTGCGGGCGAGGTATGGCGGGTTGGTGACTATGAGGTCATACGGGCTTGACGGTATAGAGCGCAGCGTGTTTGCCTTCGTCACAGGTATCCCGTCGGTTAGCAGTTCGTCCTGCGGCGCGATGTCGAACGCCGACCAATCTATCAGTCCGTCGTCGAGTCCCATTCTTCGGAGGTGGGCGACGAGCCCGAGCTTGCCGGCGTACGGCTCGCAGGCGCGGATTCGGCTTTTCCCGATTCTCTCATATGCGTCGTGTAACCAGTCTGAGAATGCACCTATGCAGAATGGGTTCCCGTCTGTCATCCACTGACCTGCTGATCTCCTGTCGAGGTTCAATGACATCGAATCGTTGCTCCTTAAACCGGCGGCGAGCTGCTTTCATCCTTTCTATTATATCATATCGAGTTTCTATTGATTCCGCGCAATTGGGAATAGTGATATGACCGTGACGAGATGCCGCTATGTGGCTATTATGTGATTGTATATACGAATATGGCAAACAATGAATATGAACTGATACAATATTCTCAACGAATACAAAAACGATTGGAGTAACCAATGAATGCCCGCACCGCTGCCATTAAGTCTTTAAATATTATCGCTGATGAGATCAAGAGCGAAATTTCTTCATGCGAGGTTTCGTTCTTAGGACGCACGGCTTCGATTGCTGCGGAGCAATTCCTTCGGGATACGATTAATCGTCGTAAGCAGAATCTTATTGATGCGGTGAACTCATCGCTACTCGCTGACGGGGCTATGCTTGTTGAGCTCAATGCGGATGACCCGAAAACGGAAGCAGATACCCGTCGCATGGATGATTTAAATCTCACCGTTGAGCTTGATGGAAAGAAATATTGGTTTCCGGTCAACATAAAAGTAACGTGCGGGATGAGCAATGATAACAGCTGCAGCTGGGAAGCTTTCGGTTGGTGCTTGTTTAAGGACAGCAAGATGCATCGAATGAAGGCAGTGCTCAAATATTGCTCGGCTCATGAGAACAATAATGACTTATCGGACTACCTGTTCTGGGTATTCATGAAGGATTCAGAAGGAAAGTTCAATGGACACTCATACAGTTCCTCACTGTTAATCGACGTCGCTCTCGGAAATGTTCTATACAATGATGCGCAGAACTTCCCGATTCAGATTTTCCATCCTGATTCGTCGAAGACTGATATGTTTCGTGCAGATTCAATTGCTGAATCAGAGAAGAACTTCGTCAATCAGAAAAACGGTCTCCGTAACTTTGTCATTGAGAACAAGCTGGAGAAGGCGAAAGCTCTATATGACTTATGTTTAAATGCTCTTGTTTCAGGCAATCAGCGACTTTAATTTTTCTGGTAAACTGACATTCGAGATTGCATATGCCATTAATTAGGAGACGATAGGGAATGCCGAAACCAGTTAATGAACAGACGATGAAGGAGAGACGCGGGCAGTTTTTCACGACATCGCATATAGTTCAGGAATCTATGATATCGCTCCTGACCCATGATTCTGCTACAGCACGTTGCCTCGAACCATCTGCTGGTGCGGGGGATCTCGTGTCGGCTCTCGAAAGGCACGGCTATGCAAATATCGACGCGATCGAGTTCGACCCGTCCATCTGCCAGATATGCGAAACGAGAATCGAGCACGGCTCGTTCTTTCGATATGCAGACGGTAAGGACGGGCAGTACGATGTGATATTCGGGAATCCACCGTACGTTGCTTGGAAGAATCTCGAGGATGAGCAGAAAAACAATTCAGACGTTTTATCCGTGAAAAACCGCGGTTACTCAGATAAGTGCAATTTCTATTTTCTGTTCATAGATAGGTGCATCGATCTCCTATCAGACGGCGGCGAGCTTGTCCTGATTGTGCCGAAGGAATGGCTCTATTCGACGTCTGCCGGCACGTTGCGCGAGAAGCTGATGCATAATGGGTCTTTAACGCATATCATCAACGTTGACGAGGAGAAGGTCTTCGACGATGCAATGCCACCGGCGACGGTCATATTCCGATATGTTCGCGGTGAAGCAAATAATAGAGTCTTCATGGCAGACGGAATAAGCGGACTAAGCCGTAATGGGTGGATGGAGAAGAAAATCGTCTCGTTCGGTGGCAGATGGGGATTTCTCGACGATAACATAGCAGACGCCATCGGATGTGATTGGATTCGTCTCGGGGATTTATATACTCCACGTGTCGGTATAGTCAGCGGCGCCGACCCGATATTCCGATGCGATAATAGCACCATCGAAGGCACCGGAATCGTTCCATACGTCACGACAAAAGGAATCGAGAGGTTTGTCGATCCGACAAGTTATGATTTCGATGAGCTATGCGACTATGCTAGGAATCGGCTTCTAGCGAACGAGGAACGGCTTCGCGCCCGTAAAATCATGAAGATTACCGACGAGAACTGGTTCAGATACGGTGCCGTAAGAAATCGCGAGGCGATGCTCTCAAACGACGAGCGCTTCTACGTGAAGAACAGGACGAGAGACGAGAAACCGTTTTTCGATGATAAAGAGAGCATGGAACGTGGCGCTGTTCTTTATTCTGGCGGAATACTTGGGCTTTTCCGCAATCAGTCAGCCCCTACTTGCATGAATAAAGCAGATATCATCGAATATCTGAACTCTCCAATTGCGGCTCGATTGTTCGAAGCTATGGGTATAACAAGCGGAAATAAGAAGACGTTCCTTCCGTCACTCGTCGAGGAGATTCCTGTCCCATACGATGTCGTGCGTCACACCAAGTAACATAGTTGATTCAGCTAGCAGAACGTTAAATCGTTTCATTTCCACGCATCCTATGAAAAAAAATGTTAAAATATCAGCGCTATTCCCATAATCGCATTTCATCTCGATAGGAGCGTACCTTGAAGAAAGTCATCACAATCGACGGATACGACGTCACGTTCGACACGGAGAACCCCGATGCGTCCGACCAGCACCACGCGCCGTTCGACTCGGCGGTTATCGAGAAGGTCATGCGGGAAGCCGTCATCCCGAATGTCGATGAGGTTGCCGATGTATCAGTGAATGCCGACACATTCGAGTTCGATGTTCCGTATGGCAACAAATGGGTCGACAAGGGCTATATCGATGTGGCATTCGAATACAGCGACGACGAAAACGGTACCGACGGCTTCGTATCGACGCTCGGTCTCCCAACAATCGAACCAGAGGGGGCGCTATACGCCGATGCCGTGCTTATCGAGACGTCCCCCGTCTCGATTGACGGGAAGGAAGGCGCGACGAAGGCGATGAACCTGATGATGAAAGCGCTTCCGCTGATGTTCCCCGGCATCACAATTGACGATACGGTTCGATAGGGAGGAATCGGACATGGGCTTCAAGCAACTCTATGAGAAGTACAAGGATTTGATTCCATACGGTATATTCGGTGTCCTCACGACTGTCGTCAATATTGCATCGTATTGGGTCGCCGCCCATCCGCTTGGCTTGTCGGTCGTCGTCAGCACAGTCATCGCATGGATTCTGTCGGTTTTGTTCGCATATGTGACGAACAGGAAGTGGGTGTTTCACAGCGAGGCAGTCGGATTAAACGCAATCATGAAGGAGATGACATCATTCTTCGGATGCCGTCTCGCAACCGGTTTCATCGACCTCGCATGCATGTTCGTATTCGTCGATGTCCTACACTTCGACGACGTAGTCATCAAGGTAATAGCAAACATTATCGTCATCGTCCTCAACTATGTCGCATCGAAGCTCATCATCTTCAAGCACGGCGATAAGTGTGACGAAACGGTCAATATCGGCTCGTCTCCAGTCTCGTCTGACAATGAGGTCAGCTCCGATAGCGGTACGTTCGACTCCGCGATCGACGGCGCGATCGTCGAGAACGTCGACTGACAATCGAGAAAACTCTGCTTAAGAGTGTTGTGAGTTACCCAAGACTGAAGTTCTTGGGTTTCCTGTTTCTCGACAGGAATTTTTTCCATGTGATGTGGGTTTGCTTTCCGCGGACGCGTCCATTTCAAGTAGAGGCCCACAACTCTAACCCCAGACGGGGAAAGACAGGCTCAAACCGGTACTCCACCGGCGAAAAAACAGCACCCCACACAGGGCATCAAACAAGAATCACGACACAAGCCCAACAGACGACCCCATTACCCGAAGACAACGAAGAACGCCCACCCAACATTGAATGTTATCGATATGCTATCATAAAGTTAATCGATGCCGTGCTATCATCCCAAGGTTAAAACCTTGTGTTTTCCCGCACGAAACCTTATAATCAAAGCATAAGAGCGAGAACATGAGTCAAATCGGAGAGCAGCAGACGTGCTAGATACGAAAAACCCGAATACAACGGGTGATACCGCAAAACCGCATAAGATGACGAAGGCGGAGAAGGAACAGAACCGCAGGGAAGCGTTCGGTTCCTTCTCACTGTTCGCCTTTGATGAGGCTCCGGAACCCGTCGAGGCTCATGCCGTCGCCGTAGAGGATATCTCCGATGAGGGGGCAGGCGAAGCTACAAATCATTCTGTTCCGACCGTCGAGAAGCATGTCGAGACGGACGACAAGGAGAAAGCGAAAGTAGCGACGGGGACCGATGAATCCACGAAGAGCGAGACAAGCAAATCTGGTGGGCAGAAGCGCCGGCAAAAAACGAAGAAGCAGGCGAAGCAACCTGTACAAATCAAGTGGAATCCGCACGAGGAGCTCTACACCGACGTCATCGACACGCTTCTGACCGACAGGACAACGGGGAAGAACATCATATGGGCCGTCGACGCATACGAGAAGAGCCACGGAAAGGGGTTCGGATTCGCTGACGAGATGAAAATCGAGCAGGTGACCGGAGAGAACGACGACATGGTGAAGCCCCGCATCGCGAAATCCGCAGCGGCAAGAGCGGGACGAACGAAGGACAAGGCGGAGGTCTTCACCCCTTCATGGGTATGTAACCTGCAGAACAACATCATCGACGAATCTTGGTTCGGTCGCCCAGACACGTTTAACAAGATGTCAGATGACGATAAGGAATGGGCGCCGACTACAGGCAGCGTCAGCTTCACCGACGTTCCTGACGGAAAGACCTGGAGTGATTATATCGACAGCACAAGAATGGAAATCACATGCGGTGAGGCGCCATATCTCGTCTCGCGCTACGATACGGTCAGCGGCGATGATATCCCGCTCGATTCGAGAATCGGCCTACTTGACAGGAAGCTCCGCATCGTCGGCGAGAATTGCGATACGACGGACGAAGAGAAGCTATATTCGCTCGTCAAGCGTGCATATAAGTCGATTTACGGATTCGAGTGGCAGGGCGACAATCTCCTGCTAGCACGGAAGAACCTTTTCGCCACGTTCCTTGACTATTGGAACGCATGGACTGGGCATGAACCGGAGATCAAGCAGAAGCGCGAAATCGCCGAAATCATCTCTTGGAACATCTTCCAGATGGACGGCATCGAGATGACGCTTCCGGGAAGCGATACAAAGGCGAAAATCATGGATTGGGGCGAAGGGCACCAAATCGTGTTCGAATCGCTTGCGAAACGCTAAAAAAGTTAACGAAATTAGCAGATAGAAAATGACGGGAATGCCGAAGAAGCTAACCCGTCATTTTTTTTTAATCAATCGGCAGATGAAGCGGTTAATTGTATCGTTTATCATTCCGTTAATATACAGTCGATTGCTATCGAACGTCGAGCTCAAGCGTCCCGTCTGTCGATGAGATAGTCTCGATTCGCCCATCGGAATCGAACTTTGCGATGACTTCCTGCCCAATCGTAGAGGAGAGCGGGACGTTCGCGATTGGAGCCGTTCCGATGCCTGCGATGACGAGAAGCTCGTGCATGTATTCCGGGGCGATGAACAGGTCATATCCAGACTTCCTGTCGCGGAGCTGTACGGCAATCGAGGAGATGCGCTGCGGTCTCCTATACGTTAGCTCCGCCGAGGCGATTTGCATATTGATTGAACGGCTCTTCCGCTTCAGATGGGTGGGAATATGTAGTGGCATGTTAGGCGCCTTGTCCTTCTTATCGTCGATTTCAACGAAAATTCAGAATCATTATAGCAGAGGCGCGTCGATATATTTTGTCGATTCGATGATTTTAACTAATATTAATGAATAGGAACGTCACGAATTATACAACGCAATATCAGTGGAAAATGCCCTACTGAAAACGAAAGCAATCTGCTTGGAGAATGCGATATGATTGATAATACCGATAGCAACGGCAATAAGGACGATAGCGAACTGCAACATGATCCAGAGCGACTTTGGCGAATCATTGCGCTTGCAGTTGCAGCTGTCGTCATCGTCGGCGGGGTGCTGTTCATGAAGAAGCCAGCCGACAACGACACAAACGCGGAGGCGATAAGCAATTCGAATATTGGTGGAACGAGCACAACAGTTGATGATAAGGCAGACGAGGCTTATTCGATTTACTCACCGCTTCCAGAGGACAGAATCAATACGAAGATAAAGGAGATATGCCCGAACGAAACATATGTCATCAAGAATAGAAGCGTTGGAACCGACACGTCCGGGAATCCATACGCCGATTATGAATGTGTGGTTACCAGCGGACGCGAATTGACGTTCACGGCAAAGGACTACGTCGTCGATGACAACGGAACGAAGCGCCGAGGCTTCACATGCGACTATGTCAAGAAGGTCGCCGATACCCATAAAAAGGCAGTGGAGGACGTCCTCAATGACAGTGGAATATCGTACTCGGTCGAGCGAGATGGAATGACCTACGACGTCAGCGTTCCAGACGATTCGTCAATCGACAAGTTCGCCAAGGCGTTCGTCGAAATAGCGACTGAATACGCAGGAACAGAGGCGAACTACAACACGAGGGATTGGCTCGGCAAGACGAAGGTAATCTCGTTCGTGCCTACGGGAACGACCGACGGCGGAAGCAAGACGATTTCATGCACGTCAGAAATCCCGGATGTCGCATCGGTATCGCAAGAAATCAAACAATCCGTCGGCAACGAGACGAACAAGTCGAAGACGGCACTCGAGAACCTCATCAAGCAGTACAACGATACGAGCAATAAGGACAAGAACGCGACGAGCACGAAGACGACTGCAGTAGCTCGGCTTATAACTCAATACAACGACGATAGAACGGCTGTAGAGCATATCATCAAGCAATACAACGGGAGAGACGGAAAGAATAGCAACACCGACACTCCGTCCCTCTCCTTGATGCTCGCGCAGAGAAGCGGAACGGCTTTCCGCAGTCGAATCGGTGGCATAACCAGATTGCGAAGCGATTTGATGTCGAATGCGAACATGGCGCTCTAAAATGCGTACGGCATATCAGTAGAAAGATTGTCGTGGCGGCTTTAATCTGATACAAGCCACCACGACAATCCGTTACTGATTGCCGACCGACGGATTCTCCCCGCCTACTGCCCGCTTTCCGACAAGCACATGCGATGAGTCGTACCTGATTGCAACCCAATCAGTGGTGTCGCCGTAGAGCTTCTTGACTGCGTCGATATCGATTCCTGCGGCCGTCCCGCTCGCTTTACAGCTGTAGCGCCCGTCGACGGAGATGATGGTGCCGTCGGACAGGCTCACCGTGCTGCCCTTGCCTGCTGCTGCAAGCGCCGCTTTAGCCTGCTCGCCGTCAGTGCCGTTTGCGACGGAATACCAGTTCCGGCTCCATATGAGGATTTCTGCATCGTCTGTGCTGAACGCATGCAGCGCGTCCTTGACGTCGTATGAGACGGTAACCTTGCTGCCGCTCTCGTCGATTCCCTTCCTGACATCGGACGCTACTGTAGTGCCTCCTGCGACGCTCGGGTGAATCTCGACAACGGCAAACAAGAGCACGGTGGTGACGAGTGCGGCGACGCCAGCTATCACGCATATCGCGCCGATTGCGATTTTCGCAGCATGTGGGAATCGGCTTCGCCTATCGACACCATCGTATTCTGCATGGACGTCATCACGCAGAGAGATAATCGGGTCGTCAACCGAGTCGAGAAGCGGAACGTCGGCATGAATATCATCGCTTGGGTTGGACTTCGCATCGTCGAATAATGGTAGGCGGGAGACGTCAACGTGCGGGTTTGGAGTCTCATCGTTCGACTCGACGGAGCAGCACTCACGAGTGCCGTCTTCAGTCGGCTTATTATCGGTCGAATCATCACTCCCATCGCTGTTCTCATCGACGTGCGTGTTGCCGTAGGACTTATCGCATGCCTCATTGATTGCCACATCACCGCTGGTTACCTGATCGTCTAGCTTGTCGATGAACGTATCGCTGCTTGACTCATCGTCTGGCGTGTCGTTGGACAGGTCGAGAGACGTGGAGGTGGAAGCTTCGTCGTCATGTGCTGCGGATGCGTTGTGCGTCTTCTTGTTGTTATTGGTATCATCGGCATCTGCTGCGGTATCGATGGTAATTTTCGTTTTATCGTCGAGTGCCATCGTCGTTTCCAATCGTTATCTTAATTTGCTCTAAACTGTTCTTATAATATATTGTATAACACATAAAGTGCGTATCAAGATGGCGATTTCACCGTTTGTTCATATTTCCGGATTAATGAAAAACATCAATATGTTTTGTGTTATCATATATACGAAAAGGAAACTCAAGATTAGATGAAAACATTTGGCGATTGAGAGGGGACGCATGAGCGACGAGAAAAAGACGGTCGATAGTGAGATGACAGCAGATGATGTGGTACGGTCGGTGAAGCTATTCATCCCGTCTTGCTTCGGCATCGTTCCAGGATACACGGTACCTGCCAGCCGCAAGACAAAGAAACCAGCCGTTACTGGCACGCTCTATAAGCTTATCAAGAAGGCGAACGATTTGACGAAGGTCGAGGCGTTCGATGCAGGAGCCGTCCTGATTCATGCCGTCGACGCGTTCGATGACGGGACGGAGATGAAATATGACGCCATCCTCGTCCCCGACGATTCGAATATCGAGGTAGTGCGCGATAGGGCTTTGCTTTGCGAATGAAAGCTGGATTGATTAAATGAGAAGAGCCGGTAGCTGCGAATATCAGACAGCTGCCGGCTCTGGTTGCATTAGGCAAGGAGCAACCACGAAAGCGACGGCGAGCGATAGCTCGACAGAGTCTGTATAATCTCGTCGGATGCGTCTGACAGTAGAATTCGCGTGTTCTCTTCTAAAATGTTGTCGGGGAATTTAACGTTCTCGTTAGGTTTTCCGGCATTCATCTTAACTGTAACATATGATTCTTCGGATTGCCGAAGTTCCTGGGCTGCTTCATGGATTTTTTCAGCTACGGAGCTATCTGTGAACTCACCGTTCTTCTTGATGACCGGGACGGGAATCTTGTCGAGAAGCGATAAGGTTATTGTGATTCCCCCGTCATATGCTCTCCAGAACGCATATGACAGATATGAGTTGAGAGCGATATATGCAGCTTCCCTCGCCGTCTCAGTATCGAATTTGATGGCATGCTTGCTTGAGCGGTCGAGCTTCCGGTATGTTGCAGATACGTAATAACGGATCGATGCGGGAACAGTGAGCTCGAACATGCCATTTTTCGATGCGATGTCGCCGATTGTCGTCTTTCCGTCGAGCGAATCGAAGAGCGGGTCGAGTGAGGAGGGAAGTTTTGCCCATGGCCGCTCGCTGAATTCAGTTCTCGTTTTCCCGATAATCGATTGCGTTGACGCATCGAATAGCTGCTGGCGTTCCGATGATTTCCATCTGATGAGTGGAGAAACTATGTATCCCTGTCCGGCTTTGAACGATGACGAGACGGTGATTGCGGCACG
>ERZ808246.411-NODE-411-length-36518-cov-39.814579_pt1 | contig 36518 bp, 24 predicted proteins | sample MGYA00521083_ERZ808246 | MGnify/ENA primary metagenome ERZ808246 (study PRJEB31516, sample SAMN03275577) | gut metagenome | biome: mammalia-associated habitat; material: feces | host: Papio cynocephalus | place: Kenya | collected 2012-07-07 ...
CGGTGAAGTGCTGCTGAACACCGATCAGATCAGTGAAGCGAACGGAGACATATTCAATGCCTTCCTTGTTGATAAGGGCCTCAGCATCAGCCTTGGTTTCAAGTGCAGTCACGGGACCGCTCCTTTCGAATAAGTTGCTTACAGGCTCTTAGTCTATGGCCGCTCGTTTCGCTCACTCGCCACTTGGGTTACGAGAATGTTTCGTAATGGCATGTTCGGAGGGTGATTTCGCGGAAAAACGGGATTCGATTGTTACAAACGTTCGCACGCCATACTCCAGGGTAATGCAATCGACGTTCAATTGATGGACATGGGTATGCGCCAAATATGGAAAAGCTCCGATCGCGTGGCACAATCGGAGCTTTTCCATAACAAGAAGACGTAATTCCGCCCTGTCAGCGGCCTCGCATCGCACGACGGCTCACACGCTGCGGATGCATGGGATCGACGCCCTTCGGCACGCTCATACCGTTCTTCAGCTGCAAAGTACGCAGACGTTCGTTAAGCACGGTGAGCTCGGTCTTGGTAAGCACAAAGCGCGTCTTCGGATGGATGGCAGCCATCAGCTTGTTCTTGTGATGGGTCGGCTGGTAGCTCTTGAACTTGAGCAGAACCTTGCGCACGTCCTTGAGCCGGGTCTGGTTCTCGCCAGTGCCGACGTACATGCGATAGACCGGGATATCGGAGCCGGCGGTCACACCCTTGATACGCTGCTCCTGACGGTCCATGGCGCGCTTGACACGACCATACTCGCCCTCGCCCAGTAGATAGATGCCGTTGTAGCCGGTGCCACGCCAGACGGCGTCCTTGGTCTTCGGATCGACCCACACCGGCTCCTGCGGAAAGTTGAAGCCGGCCTTGTTGATGTTGCCGAGCACGCTGATGGCCGCGCCCGGACGGCCTTCGATCTTGGCGTAGCCAACCCTGTCGGCACGCCTGGTAAGCATCATGGTAGCGAACAGCAAGCCCAACATGACCGCGAGAATCATGGAGGTGATCCAACCGACCACATGCCACTTGAACACGATGCCCAGCACGATGAATACGACGATCGGCGCCACAAAAACGCCTCCGCACAGCCACGGGAGTGCCTTGTCCTCAGCGTGGGTGTACTTGAAGATCTGAATGATCTGGCTGATGGTGCTCTGCTTTTTCTGCTTCTTTTTCTCTGCTTTATCTGCCATCGACTTCCTCGCTTGACGGTTCGTTTACACGCACTGGGACGGTAGTCTATCAGGAACCATGCCATTTGACGTGCGGCCATGCCATCCTCGCGTCTTCCCGCATGTCTTATCTTGTATGCAACGGCCGCCCATCCGCCTTAAGCAGCGCCTCGCCGAGCGTCTCGCTGAATGTGGGATGTGGATGGATCAGCCGCGCTGCATCAGCGAGCGGCACATGATTGCCAACCAATTGTTCGGCTTCCGCGATGAGATCGCTGGCTATCGGGCTGACGATATGCACGCCGAGCACCACTCGTCTGTCTGGATCGTCGGCGAATTCACCGCTGACGATGGTCATCGCCCCGCCTTCACCGCTCATCAGCATACGCGCGTTGGACAGCATTGGATATGACGTCTCTTGGGGCTCCAGCACGTCGCCGCGGGCTTTCGCTTGGTCGAGCGTCAATCCGACGCTCGCGGCCTCCGGGAAGGAGAACACCACTTGCGGCACGGTTTCGTCAAGCACCGGTCTCGGATCGAGCCCGGCGAGCTTCTCGGCGATGGTGATGCCCTGTTCGAACGCTCGATGCGCCAGCGCATGTCCGGAGGTGATGTCCCCCAAAGCCCATACGCCATCGAGATTCGTGCGCCCGAATCCATCGATGACGACATAGCCGTGGTCGTCAAGCGCAAGACCGCTGGAGCGGAACCAGTCGGCGTCGGTGCTCGGTACGCGGCCAATGGCTGCGAGCACCACTTCACCGTATGCGGTGCGTTCCTCAGACGAGCCGTCCTGCCGATAGTGCACGGTGGCGCCAAGATTCGCGCCGGTGTCGACATGGTCCACCGCCGTGCGCGTGATCACTTCCACTCCCCTGCGTTTCAATTCGCGTGTCAACGACATCGACGCGCGACGCTCCCATGCGGAGAGCACACGGTCCTTTCGGATCAACAACGTCACCTTGCAGCCGAAGGCATTCCACAATGACGCGAATTCCAACGCCACCGCGCCGGCACCGATAATCACGGCGCTGGCGGGCAACGTGTTCAATTCCAAGGCCTGGGTGGAATCGATCAGCGCGCCAGTGAAAGGATTGCCAGGCAACGCCAGTGGCCGAGAACCGGTAGCCAGCACGATATCGTCGGCCATGAGCGTGCATTGCGTGTCGACAGGCTCGTAGACCTCCGCTTTCATGGACCGCAGCACATATGTCTCCCCTTGCACGGGGACGACATCCACCGTATGCGCGCCATTCAGCGTGGCATTGCCGCGGAACACGGTGACGTCGCGATGCGACAGTAATCCCGCCAGTCCCTTCGTCATCGTTTTCACCGTGGAGACGCGGAAATCGCGCAACCTGCCGAAATCGATGCTCTGTAACGAGGCATTGATGCCCATGCGTTCGGCATTGCGTAAGGCCTCGACACTATGGGCGGCGGTCAGCAGCGCCTTCGATGGGATGCATCCGCGATTAAGGCACGTGCCACCAAGCGTGGCGTCCCGTTCGACCAGTGCCACCGATTTCCCGAGCTCCGCGGCACGCAGCGCCGTGGAGTATCCGCCTGGACCGGCTCCGATGATAGCGATATCGAAATGCTGTCGAACCATTGTTGAATCCCGATTCATTCCTCATTGATACGTGAGTGCCGATGGAGCGAATGGCCATCCCCGGCACCCAATATCTTTCATGGTAATGGAAAAGCCGTCGGCTGTTCGCTGACGGCTTGAAAAAGGCGATTCGCTGTGATGGTCACTCCGGCCAATGTCCACGCTTCGGATAGCGCGGCTTCGGGAGCCTCCAACGGCGGATCTGGATGGCGCGGCTCCACGCGTAGGAGCCGGAACGCATACCCTTGGCCACGGACCGCTCGCCGAACTTCTCGATAAGCTTCTTCTTGAGTTTTCGCCACATGATCACCACGTCGATGATCACGGCGAACAGATAGATGTACATGATCAACATGAGCGGCAATGCCATGGCAGGCCACACATAGGTGACGACCATGGAAGCGATGAGGATGGCGAACGCCACCGGGATGAAGAACTCCCCCAGATTGAAACGGGCGTCGACATAGTCACGGATGTAGACGCGCCACGGCAGACGCTCCGATTTCGGCATATGGTTGATGTCACCGCTCTGCATGGCGTCGTATTCGGCGTTCTCTCTCGCGCGCATACGGGCTTTCGCGGCCTTGCGGCTCGCCTCGCGATCCTTCGGTACGAGCGGACGGAGGTTCTGAGCCTGGGCGTCCTTGCGTTTCGGGGTCGGACGACCCTTGCCGGACGTCGGCTTTTCGCTTTGGTCCTTGGCGGCCTCCTGAGCAGGCTGCTCCTTCTTGCTAAACAAACTCATGCCTATAGAGCGTAAGGTGACGTATCGACGCCCGGCAAAGTCCTCGACACCGCTCCCGAAACCGGTTGGACGGGCCATGGCAGCCGGATACAATAGTCACTCGTTAACGGATATCCGACCGCGTCAATGACGCGCACATATGTTGTATATAGGGAGTATCAGAATTATGGCAGATTCACGCGCCGAGGAGATTCGCGCGCGCGTCGAGGCGGATTTCAGCCGCATCGTCGACGTGCTGAACAAGAAGATAGCATTGCAATCGATCTCCGCGAAAGGCATCACCGCGGATCATATGAAACGTTCCGCCGAATTCGTCGCGGAGCAGCTGCGCGAAGTCGGCGTCGACGCCAAGGTCGCGCAATCACGCAATCCCGACGGTACACCGGGCGCATGGGAGGTCATCGGATCGAAAATCGTCGATAGCAACGCGCCGACTGTGTTGCTGTATGCGCATCACGACGTGCAACCGGTTCCTGATCCGGGCGCATGGAGCACCGATCCGTTCATCGGCACTGAAATCGGCACTCGTCTGTATGGCCGTGGCGCTGCGGATGACGGCGGCGGAATCGTGATTCATTCTGGTGCGTTGAAGGCGCTGGGCGACGAGTTGAAGGTGAACATCAAGGTGTTCATCGAAGGCGAGGAGGAGATGGGCTCGCCGAGTTTCATCCCATTCATCGAAGACCACAGGGACGAGTTCGATTCCGATGTGATCATCGTGGCCGATTCAGGCAATTGGTCCGCCGAGATTCCGTCGCTGACCACCTCGCTGCGTGGCAACACCGATATCGATGTGCATGTCAAGGCGCTGGAACATCCGGTGCATTCCGGCCAATACGGAGGTCCAATTCTCGATGCGAACACGCTAGCGGCGATGCTGATTTCCTCCATGTATGACAAGAACGGCGATTTGGCGGTGTCCGGCATCGCTTCGGAAGAACCGGTCGGCGGTCTGCAGCGCGATATGGACGAGACAACCGTACGTGCGGATGCGGGAACCGTCGAATCGTACCGTTTCGCCGGCACTGGCTCGTTGGCCTCCCGTCTATGGACCAAGCCGAGCGTCACCGTCATCGGTTTTGACGCGCATCCTGTGGAAGGTTCCTTCAACGTCATCTCCCCCGAGACCACGTTCCGTCTGAGTCTGCGCACCGCGCCGAACCAGCGTCCGAAAGAGGCGCAGGACGCGTTGGCCGCGTTCATGGTGGAGCATGCGCCGTTCGGCGCCGAAGTGTGGGTGGACAAGCTTGACAACGGCATGGGCTGGGCCATGGATCCGGATGCCGAAGCCACCAAGGACGCCATGGACGCCATGGAGGAGGCCTTCGGCGTGGCTCCGGTCAACAAGGGCGAAGGCGGTTCCATTCCGTTCATTCCGGAATTGCAACGTATCTTCCCGAAGGCGCAGGTGCTTGTCACCGGCCCAGAGGATCCGAAGGCCAACGCGCACAGCCCGAACGAATCCATCAGTCTGCCAGCGTTGAAGAACAATGTGATTACCGAAGCGCTGCTGCTTGACAAACTCGCCAGATAGGCATTTGCCACGGGCGGGATTCCATAAATCCGCGTTGACGAAAAAACGCTTCCCGCATCATCCTTATCAGGACATGTGCGGGAAGCGTTTTTGCAATCGGACATCCGACCGTCAGCTGGATACGTTGCCGAACGCCCAATGCCAGTAACCCGTGCAATATGCCGTGAGCAACGCGATCACCGGCACGGCGACGCAGATGGCGTAGAACAGCCAGTCCACCGCATGCAGTTTTGATTCCCTCGCCTGGCTGCGCGGCGTGTCGGATCCGAACCCGCGGGCTTCCATGGCGGTGGCGAGTTTCGTACCGCGTCTGATGGAGACGACGAGCAGGCTGAATGCCTGCGAGAACACACGTTTGATGGCGCTGCCGTCGCCAAGACCGCGCGAACGGCGCGATTGGCCGAGCGCACGCCAATCGTCCTGCAGCAATGTGAACATGCGCATACCGGCAAGACCGCCATATACGAAGCGTTGCGGCAGATGCAGGATCTGCACAAGACCATCGGCAAGGTCGGTCGGGTCGAGGCCCAGAGCCAAGATCACGCCTGGTACGGCAATCGCGGCGACGCGCAGGAATGTGGCCAGCGCCAGATAGAGCGAGCCTTGGGAGATGACGATTATTCCACCCAAGTTGGCCAATATCTCACCAGAGGTCTTGCCATACAACGCCACGGAGACGAAGCTGCCCGCGGCGGCTATCCAAACGGGCCAGGTCTTACGCAGCACCGTCCAGGGGGCAACGCCGCCAATCCATAGCAGGAGCATCTCCAGTCCGAATGCCACGGACGCCGAAACGACATCCAGTGTGAGGAACATCGGAATACACAACAGCAAGGCGCCGATGAAGCGGCTTACCGGATTGAGCCTTGCCACGAACCATGACGGCGATACCGGCCTTACGGCCTTACGGCGGTTCTTGTGGGATGTCACGGTGATGGTTTCCACCTGTTCGTTCACGACCTGTCCGCCGTTGTCATTGGTTTTTTCCATTTCACTCCCCTACGCTGACCAGAATGCGACGCGCTCCCAACGCCGTGATGAGCGGCTCGTCATGCGTGATCATGATTACCGAGCAGCCTTGATCACGTACACCGGCGATGAGCCGGACCATGCTGGTCCATGTGGTGAAATCCTGTCCGAACGTCGGTTCGTCCATGACCAGCACCTTCGGCGCGGCGGCAAGCATGGACGACACAGACAGCCTTCTTTTCTCACCACCCGATAAGGTGAAGGGGTTCGCTTTGGCGAAACGGGAGAGCTGCAGCCGCTCCAACAGCGTGTCCGCGATGGCATACGCCTCCGCATCGGACTTTCCCATAGTTTTGGGGCCGATGGCCACTTCGTCGCGTACGGTGGCCACCACGAACTGGTGCTCGGGTTCCTGGAAAACCATGCCGACACGCCCCAGCAATTCACGGCTTTTCCATGTGATCACGTTATTCTCACGATGGGCGGGCACGAGATCGTCCGCCATGCACACCCGTCCGGCGATCGGCTTGAGCAGACCTGCCAGAGTAAGGCCAAGCGTGGATTTTCCCGCTCCGTTCCTACCGATCAGCGCGGTCACCTCGCCGGCGCGGAATTCCAGATTGACACGCTCGCCAAGTGGAGAATCATAGCCGAAACTCAAATTCTCCGTATGCAGTACAACGTCATGCAATCCATGGTGTCCTGGTCGAGGTGTGTGGCTTTCCACGGCACGTCCCGGAACCCATGCTCCGCCGTCAGCAAGCGTCCGCGACATGCGGCCGAACACCTCATCCGGAGCGCCATCGGCTATCACCCCGTCGACGAGCGAATCCTTTTCAGGCTTGCCAAGCACGATGACGCGGTCCACCAGGTCGAGCCACACGTCGATGTGATGTTCCACCACCACCAGCGTCTCATGGGTCTGTTCGAGCACACGGCGGACGGCATCATGCACTTCCTTGACGCCATCCGGGTCAAGATTGGCGGTAGGCTCGTCAAGCAGCAACAGTCCAGGATGCATGGCCAGCACGCCAGCCAACGCAAGACGCTGACGCTGGCCGCCGGAAAGTCCCCGCGTCGAACAGTCGAATGGAATGTAATCAAGTCCGGCGAGATCAAGGGCGGTCCGAGCCCGATGCCAGATCTCATCCTTCGGCAGATTCAGGTTCTCACAACCGAATGCGGTGTCATCGCCCACCCGTTCCAGAATCGTCTGCGAATCCGGATCCTGGAGCACGAGACCGCAACGGCCACGCGCCTCGCGGGCATCGACGCCGTCGATAAGCAGCTCGCCTTCCCGCTCGCCTTCATCATCGCCGCCAAGCACGCCGGCCATGCCGGACATCAACGTCGATTTCCCCGCCCCGGAAGCGCCAAGCAGCAGCACACGCTCTCCCGGCTTGATATCGAAGTCTACATGCCGTAACGCGAAATCCTTACGTGAGGCATGCCTCCATCCCCAATCACGCGCGGTCACCCGAGCCGCGGCCATATTCCGAACGTCAGCGGTCATTCCTCGCCCTTTCTATTGCCCACCTTGCCGCATTTCCACCCATCATGGTCCTGCGGTGATACAAGAAAAATCCCGCGACACCGTATCGGCATACGGGATTCGTTCCACACTGACCGGCCAGACCATTCCCTGCGTGCGTCCGGATTCGAAACGGTCAAACACGCCGGTCTTGGCGATGGCCGCCTGCAGGAAATACATCACCAAGCCTGCAAGGACCGCTCCAGAGATGATGGACGTGCCCAGATAAATGCTAACGCGCAACGCGCTCCAAGCCGGATTGGTGAGCCAGTAGTACAGACCACAGCCGATGCCCACGAGAGCACCGGAAATGGCGGCGGACAGTGGGTTCCGCTCTTGTATGCGAAAATCGCGAAACCGATTTCGGCGCCAAGTCCCTGCATGATGTCGACGATCAGGGAACCGCCGACGCCCCACTGGTTGCCCATGGTGAGTTCAATCGCCGCGGCAAGGGTCTCCGCGAACAGCGCGGCACCGGGCTTGCGTACGATGATGGCGGCCAGAGGGCCGGCGAATAGCCAGAAGGCATTGAGCGGTCCCTCAAAACCGGGGGTCACCGCTTCGAAGATGGCCAATGGAGCGGTGCAGACGATGTCCCAGCCTCAGAAGATCACAACGATGCGACGGCGATGATGGCGGTCACGACGATATCGACCACACGCCACTTGTTGCTGTGCTTGTGAATTACGGAAGACTGGTCTTGTTCAGTCATGGAAAATGCGCCTTTCTCTCTTCGATAAGGCACGGGTATTGAGTTGACGTCCGTGCGCCGGCATTACCCGGTATACGTTCATACGGTCGAAGCGGTCGCTTCTTCTCAGCCATACGGCCCCCGTGTCCAACCCCGACACTACATGCATCCCAGGATATGCGTCGGCGTCGTCCCGTTGGCCCGTAATCCAGTACCGGCACACTGACCAACGGTGGTTGGCGTGATCAGAACCCTAGGCCGGCATGCGCATCAGCGACTCGGCAAGCTTTCTGAATGTCTCTCCGATACCATCCGTACGCAACGCACCCTCTTCGGCCAATACGGCCGGACGCCCCGCCTCACCGGTCTCACGCAATTCGGGCTCCAGCGGCAGCTGCGCAAGCAACGGCACATCATAGCCGAGACTGCGTGTCAGCTGTTCGGATACGCGTATGCCTCCTCCTTCTCCGAAGATACGCAGTTTCTCGCCTCGATGCTCGTAATAGCTCATGTTCTCCACGACGCCGCGTACCTTCATCGGCACCTGCAACGCCACCAAACCGGAACGAACCGCAATGTCGGAAGCGGACGGCTGAGGCGTGGTGACCACCACCAATTCGGCGTTCGGCAAGGCCTGCGCCACGGAAATCGCCATATCGCCGGTGCCAGGCGCCAGATCAAGCAGCAATACGTCAGGCTCGCCCCACCATACGTCGGACAGGAACTGTTCCAGCGAACGCTGCAGACGCGGGCCACGCCATAGGATGGCTCTGTCCGCTCCAGCGAACATGCCGATAGAGATCAGCTTCACACCCCATGCGCTGACAGGCATGAGCATGCCGTTCAGGTTCGTGGGCTGCGAATGCACGCCGAACAGCCGTGGCAGCGAGAAACCGTAGATGTCCGCGTCGATGGCGGCGGTATCGTAGCCGAGTGCCGCGAATGTGGCCGCCAGATTGGCGGTGACGGACGATTTGCCCACCCCGCCTTTGCCGGACGCGATGGCGAAGATGCGTGTTTTGATGCCGGGCTTGTTGAACGGGTTCTGTTTGCGCTCCGATTTAAGACCAGCGACCAGTTGGGTGAGCTTGTCCTGGCTCATGGATCCGACTTCGATACTGGGCACCAGTGTGGCATCGGGATATGAGGAGACCGCTTCATTGATTCGATCGGTAATGGCCTGCGACAAAGGGCAGCCTTCCACGGTCAATTCCACCCGCACGCGCACGTCGTACGTGTTGCCTCCACCCGTCACCGGTGTGACATCGATGGAGGCGATCATGCCCAGATCGGTGACGGACCTGCCCAATTCGGGATCGATTACCTTGCTCAACCGTTCATAGATGCGCGCTTCGATGGTGCGTTCGTCGCTCATGTTTCCTCCTTGTGCCGCGTACCAGAGTAGCGGTTCGCGGCACGGCTTGCCAGATGTTGCGGCGGCTATTCCACAATTCCCGTATCGAGAGTTCCCGTGTCGAGCAGTTGTTTGAACTGGTCCTCGTTGAGCATGGGGATGCCCAATTCCTCGGCCTTCGCAGCCTTCGACCCGGCGTTTTCGCCGACGACGACCCAGTCCGTTTTCCTGCTGACCGATCCCGCGGCCTTGCCACCGCGCAGAACGATGGCCTCTTTGGCGGAATCGCGGGAGAAGTCCTCAAGCGAACCGGTGACCACCACGGTCTTGCCGGCCAATGTCTGTGGCAGGCCGCTGGTTTGGGCCTGCCCCACGCCCACGCCGGCAGCCTTCCACGCATCGAGCACAGTCCCACGCCAGTCGCCGGGTTGCCGTGCGGCCGCAAACCATTTGACCACGGATTCGGCGATTTCCGGACCGATACCGTCGATCTGCGACAGTTCGTCCTCCGTGGCGTGTTCGATGGCGTCCAATGTTCCGAACGCGCTGGCGATGGTGCGCGCGGTGGGCGGTCCCAGACGGCGGATAGAGAGCGCCACCAGCACCCGCCACAGGTCGACATGCCTGGCCTTGTCCATTTCATCCAGCATTTTCCGGGTGTTCTCCGCAGGACGGATGTACACCGGCTGTACGCTGGATGCCCCTCCGCGCGTTACCTTCGTTTCCTCACGGACCACCACGGCGTCGTCCGGCACGACGTACTGCGGATACTCCACATCCGAGTCGACATCAGTCTCCTTGCGCTTGCGCGCCGGAGTCGGTGTCGTCCAAAACGCAGGCACCTGATGCCATAGGCCGGATCCGCCCACGCGCTTGCGCACTTTTCTGGTTCTGCCGTTCGGCGCGGTCGTCTCATGAATCTCGATGATCGGCGCCTCGCGCCACACGCGCACGTCTTTGAGTTTATCGGCCGTCAGCGAGAACAATCCGGCCTCGCTGGACAGTACCGGAGTCTGCGGCACGGGCAGTTCAAGGCCCCTTACCGGTTCATACGGTTCCGGCTCCTCGCCAGGCTTCACGAAAATCTCGGTGATGTTCGGCGCATAGGTGTCGATGGAGCCCGGCCGGTCCTCCTCCGGATTCGTCAATGCGATGGCGGATTGGTCGCCCAGATGCTCGATGTCGAACGCCTTGCGGGACGCCAGATTGATGATGCGTTCGGTCAGCTGCGCCGGGCAGGATTCCACGTTGGGACAGCGGATGTCCTTGTCCCCTTCCTTGGCTGGGGCGAGTTCGGTGCCGCAGCTTGGACAATGCGTGGGCATCACGAATCTTCGCAGTTTGTCCTCCCGCCCTTTGCGGCGTTCCAACACCGGGCCGACGAGTTCGGGAATGACATCGCCGGCCTTGCGCACCACCACTGTGTCGCCGATGAGCACGCCTTTGCGTTCCACTTCGAACGGGTTGTGCAATGTGGTGCGGGATACGGTGGAACCGGCCACATACACCGGTTTCAGCACCGCCACCGGGGTCACACGTCCGGTACGTCCCACCTGCACGGTGATGTCGAGCAGTTCGGTGTTGACCTCCTCCGGCGGATATTTGTAGGCGATGGCCCAACGTGGCGCGCGCGATGTGGCGCCCAGAGAACGTTGCAGGCCCAGGTCGTCGACTTTCACGACGATGCCGTCGAGCGCGTGTTCGATGTCGCCGCGGTGTTCGCCGTAATAGTCGATCATGTCGAGGATTTCCTTGAACGACGTGACCTCGCGGTTGTGGGGTGAGACCGGGACGCCCCACTTTTTGTACAGTTCGTAGGCTTCGGACTGGTCGTTGACCACGTCGTGGCCGTCGTTTCCACGTCCTTCACCCCAACGCAGCGAACCGATGCCGTGCGCGTAGAAGCTCAGGCGCCGGGTGGCGGTGATGCGCGGGTCCTTCTGTCTCAGGCTTCCCGCGGCGGCGTTGCGAGGATTGGCAAACGGAGCGCGTCCGGCATCCTCGTTCTCGGCGTTCAACGTATGGAAATCGTCCCAACGCATGAACACCTCGCCGCGGATCTCCACGAATTCGGGAATGTCCTCTTTGGGACCGGCGAGATTCTGCGGAATGGTGGATATGGTACGCACGTTGAGCGTGATGTCCTCGCCGGTCACGCCGTCGCCTCGCGTCAGTCCCTGCTCAAGCACGCCGTTGCGGTAGATGAGGTTCAACGCAAGACCATCGATCTTCACCTCGCAGGTCATGGGCAGTGGTTTCGATTCCGGCCAGTCCAGTCCTTTGAGCACTCCGTCGTACCATTCGCGCAGCTCTTCGAAGGAGAACACGTCATCAAGGCTCATCATGCGGGATGGATGGCGCACGGAGACGAAGTCATTGGAGAATGTGCCGCCCACACGATGGGTCGGCGATTGCGGCGAGTCGAGGGACGGGAACTGCGTCTCAAGCGATTGCAGGCAACGCAGACGGGCATCGTATGCGGCATCGGAGGATACGGGAGCGTCGTCGATGTAATATGCAATCTGGTCCGATTCCACCCAGGCGGCCACGCGCGCCCATAGACGCGCGGCCTCTTCGGCGTTCAACGAAGCCACATCAACCTTGTCGAGGCGCATGGCATCGGCATCGGTCGGTTGCAATGCCGCGATCCATTTCTCGCTGCCAGGAGCGAAGGAAGCCAATCCTTCATCGGCCACGACCGCCGTGGAACTGCCGACGCTTTCCGGAGCGTCGAAATCCCATGCCAGTTGTTCGGAATCATCACGACCCGTCATTGCCACCGCTTTCCACTCGTTGCCGTCACGACGCATCTTCACGCGTCCGCACCGGCATCCATCACAAATGTTCGATTGATTGTCGTTCGACGTCAGTTGTTCAAGGAACGCAGGAACTGCATCTGCACCACGTCCGTGCCGTCGCGGTCCTCGTAATCCATGCGCATCGCCGCGACCGAAAGGGTGCGGGCCGGCACGAACATGCCTTCGTCCACGCAGACGCGCGCGGCTTTGTGCATCAGCGGGGCGACCGGCGTGTTCGGCCATACCGGCAGTCCCGCGTCGGAAAGCACGTGGATGGCTTCCTGCACGTTCGTCGGCACCGGTATGCACTGCGATTGGGCTCGTCCCATCAGTTCCTGCAGCTCGCTTTCCAGCATGGGGATGCGGCCGGGGGCGATTTCCTCGCTCATGATGTACGCGGCGGCCGCGATGTCGAAGCGGTCGCACATCCATTCCGCATAGGCGAGCCGGTAGTAGGCGAACGACGCGTCCTCACGGTCGAGGGCGACGTTCAGCGCGTTGAGGCAGGCCGCACGCGCCGGATCCCAGTCCTCGGCGCGCCCCAGCTGCACGGCGAGCTTGAGATGCGACAGCGGGTAGGCGGGCGCGTAGCGGACCATGGCGTTGAGATGGGGCAGGGCCGCGTCGACGCCTTTGACCTGCGCAAGCACGTCCGCGAGTTCCATGTGCATGTAGAACAAGTTGTCGGGAATGAGCACCGTGCGTTCGCCCTTGGTGGCGAACATGCGGTTGTAGATGACGCGTTCCGCGTATGAATTGAAGTAGCGTGGCACGCCGGGGTTTGCCTCGAACGTCTGGTCCATGCGGGTCAGTGCCGTCTGGGCGGTTTCGATGGCCTGGTCGATTTCCCCAGAGAACAGCAGGTCGCGGGCCTTGAGCCTGTCGGCGTCAAGTGAGTCGGCAAGCGCGAAGGAGAAGTCGGGGGTGTCGTTGCCGTCGATCAGCGCGCTGGTGACCTGTGGAGCAAGTTGGGTCAATTCGGGGTCGCTGATGGCATTGATGATGTCCATGGCCTGCTTGGCTTTGTCGACCGATTCGATGCCGTCGCTTTGCGCGAGGAGATGGAATTCCCCTACTGCGCGTTGCAGCAGGTCGGCGCGCTGGATGGATAGTCCCATCATGTCGTCGCATCCGAAGAGCCGCGCGGTGCGGTCGTTGAAACGCAGGTCAGAAAGTTCGGGTTCCTCTTGGCTGCCGGCCGGCGAGAATCGACTGTCCCGCAGGTCAAAGGTGGCGTCGATGGGCTTCAGCGCCCCCATGCCGTCCACGTCCATTTCGGCATCGAACATGCGGTAGGTCTCGGTGGGATTGGCGAGTCCGCTGGCCTGGATTCGCTTCAGGAATTCGTTCCGGGTGAAGGTGACGGTGACGAGGTTGCGCACGGTCGGGTTTTTGCGCAGCTGCGCCATTGGGTCGTCTTCGTCGTCGGACAGGCCGTCGTTTTCGTCCGTGTTGGATTCCGGCTCGTGCGCGATGCCGTTGTCGTCGGTGGAACCGTCCGGCACTTCGAATGCCATTTCGTCGAGGTCGATGTCTTTCATCAGGTCTTCGAACCGACTGTCGAGTGTATCGTCCGCGTCCGTATGGTCGTGTGCGCCGGTGTCGTCCGGGTCCGTGATGATTTCGCTGGTTCTGGGCAGAGTCGGCCGCGACGGGTCACCATGGAAGTCGCCGTCTTTCGGATCGGCTTTGGATCCGGCCGTGCCCATGTCTCCGGTGCGGATGCGTTCGAAGGCGCTGAGCGCCTCACTCATCAGTTCGCTGATGGCGGAGTCCTGCTCGGCGACGGCTTCCTCCAGTCCGATCGAATCGATGTGCATTGATACGTTTTCGACGTTCGGATCGGCGCCGAAGCTCAGCGCGGCCATCATGAGTCCGACGCGCAGGTTGTAATCGGCGCTCATGCGCGCGCGTTCGGCGGCGGTCAGGTCCACCCAGGTATGGCGTGAGGCGTCATATCGGGTGGATGGCATCATGGATACGCCGGCTGAAGTGAAGCCGATCGCGACTTCGCCGTCATTGAGATTGCATCTGAAGTCGACATCGAACCGGTATGGCAGGCGCATGCTGCGCAGCAGGCGGGACATGGTCTGCCGGTATACCCATTCGGAGCCTCCGTCCGCGCTGTGGTCGTCTCCCAGCGTGTTGTTCGTGGTCGCTTCCGCGACTTCCCGCCTGAAGTCGCCTGCGATGTCCGCAAGGCGGGCGGCCGCTTGGACGCCGTCATCCTGGTTCGGATCAAGGATCGCTCCGAATCGGTCGTCCGGTTTCAGAGCTATCAATGCCGGATTCTCCAGTAATGCGAAGTCGATTTGGGCGGCTTGGGCCCGTGTGACCGTGTCTTCCGTGGGTAGGCTGCCGATGCGCGCGTTGCGTTCCAGCCATGAGCTGACCGCGGCGAAACGGTTGAGGTTGCCTTCGATGTTGAGCGCGTGGAGCGTTGCGGGAAATGGCAGGGACGAATCCCATGCAAAAAAATAGCAGCCGGAATAGCTGGACGTGTACAGGTGCAGTGGTTCGGCGCCGTGCACCGGTTCGAGCCCTTGGACGGCGTCAAGAGCGTGGGCCTCGCGCATCAGGTCGGCGAAATAGTCTTCCAGTCCGGAGACGCGCATGCCGTGCGAGCGTGCGCTCATGGCGTCGCGGATGGAACGGCGTATGGCGCCCATGGGGGCTTCGCGGTTGAGTCTACGGAAGATGTTGCCGGAGCCGAAGCCGATGAGCAGGCCGTTCATCTGGGGCAGCATGTATGCGGCGAAGAAGGCGATGGCGATGGCGTCCCGGTATTCGAGGTCGAAACGCATGTCGGCGGACAGGTTAGCGCGCATCTGTTCGAGCGTGTAGCGGTTGCCTGTTTTGAGCCATGAGGCGAGCCACATCATGCGTCCACCCGGCATGCGTCCCACGACGCCGCCCTGCGTGGCATGGACCATTTTCGGCTTGTCCTTGGCCGGATGGCCGAGTCTGGGACCGTCGGCCAGCGTGAGCGTCTCCTCCTTAACGAAGACGAGACGCGGTTCAAGCTCCTGCGTGTCCATGTCGGGATCCGTGCCGGCGAAGACACGCGCCTTGCCGTCGGCAAGCGCGATCTGCGCGAAGTGGTCGTTGTCGGTGAATAGTCCGATGGAGAACGCATGGCCGTGGGTCTGCGGCAGTTGGGCCCATCCGAGGCGTAGGTTCCCCGGCACGTCGTTGAATCCATCGATGATGTGCCGTTTGACGAGTGGGCTGAGACGGATGGCGTTGCGGGTGAGTTCGCCGACGATGTCATCGGGTTTACCGAGCGCTTTGCCGAAGGGATTGGCGTGGCCGTGTTCCGTCTTGGTCTGGTCGATGATTTGACGCACACCTTGCCTGACGCGTTCGAGTATGGTTCTGTTGCGTTCCGGTTGGTTTGCCGGGGCAGATGGTGCGTGGTGAGACATGTGTGCCATTCTTTCAATCCGACGCGACATAAAGCCATTAGAATAATGACGTGACTTTTTCGAAGCAGCGTTTTCAGGCTCGTCGTCGTATGTGCGTGGTCATTGTAGTCGCTTTTGCGGTGATGGTGGTGGTCGAGTGCGTGTTGTGCAATATGCCGTTTTGGCGTTCGGTGGCCGCTTCGGGCGATTCCTCGGCGGCGTACAACGTGTTGGGCTCCGGTCTGGAACGGACGGATGAGGGGCTGTTGAGGGTGGTCGATCCGACGCAAGCGTATCTGCAGGTCGATGCGGATGGTTCGTCGGAGTATGTGCGTGTCGTGCCGGTTTCGTCACAGGCGGCGCGCAGGGCTACGGATGGGGGCGCTCATGTGTTGTCCACGGTTCGGGTGCGTCCCGATGTGAATCGGCTCGCCGGACGGGTCGAGTCGGTGTCGTTGTCGTCGCAACGTTCGGAGTATGTGCGCGCGGCGGCATCCGGGGGGACGGTGTGCGTGCGGATTCTCGAGCCTGAGGGTTCGGTGATTCCGTTCGAGGCGGTGCGTGCGAATGTACGCGTGCCGTTTTCGTTGGATCCTTTGCGAATCGGTTTGATGGTGGCATTGCTGGCGTTGGTGTTGGCCTGGCGCCCCGGTTCCGGATTGTGGCGGGTGCCGTTGGACACGTCGAGTGCGCGGCAGCGCGTATGGCTGGGGCTGTTGCTTGCGGTGCCCGCGACGGCCACTTTGGCGGTGGTGGTGTGGCAGTTGGCGGCGGCCGCCCCGTTGAGTTTCCACGCAGACGGCATGTATACGTATGATTTCGACCAATATGATTATGTGGCCCGGGCGTTGCTTGATGGCCATACGTGGTTGAATCTGGATACGCCGGATGCGTTGCGTGATGCGGCGAACCCCTATGATGTGGGCACTCGTCAGCGGCTGCTTGACCAAGGCGTGGGCCCGGTGTATTGGGATTACGCGTTCTATCAGGGCCATTGGTATTCGTATTTCGGCGTGGTGCCGGCGTTGTTGCTGTTCCTGCCGTATCGTGCGGTGACGTCGTTGTTTGTGGACGGCGGATTGATGATGCCGTCGGGTGCGGCGGTGCCGTTGCTGATGCTTGGCTTTCTGGTGTTCGGCTGTCTGCTGGTGATCCGTATGGTGGACAGGATCCGTCCCGGGCTGCCGGTGGCCGCGGTCAGCATGTTGTGCGTGTTCATACTGTTGGCATCCAATGGCGTGTACCTGTGGTATCGGACGAACTTCTATTCGGTGCCCATCGCGGCTTCCCTGTTCCTGAGCACCCTCGGATTGTGGCTGTGGCTGGGTGCCGCGAAACATGTTCCGGTTTCGTCGGATGGGGGCAGCGGCGATGATGCGGTGCGGTCGTTGTCGCTTCCCCGTCTGGCTGCCGGTTCGGTGTGCATCGCGGCGAACTTGGGATGCCGTCCGCAGTTCATTGTGGTGGCGTTGCCGGCGTTGGTGATCTTCCGGCCGCAGATCCGCGAGATTCTCCATCGTGCCGTCGGCGCCCGTCGGATGCCACACGGTTCGGTTTGGCGTCTGCTCCGCGCCCCGCTGGCGGCTTTGGTGCCGGCGTTGGCCGTGATCGTTCCTTTGCTGGCGTACAATGCGGCCCGCTTCGGTTCGCCTTTTGATTTCGGATCGTCCTATCAGATGACGGTCACGGATATGACCAACTACCATCAGTCGTTGGCGAATCTCATGCTGACCGTCGTTTACTACCTGTTTCTGCCGTTGCGGTTCACGGACGCGTTCCCCTTCCTTGCGGTCAGTCCGGCGCCGTTGCCGTCCTGGGAGTTCACCGAGGCGATGCCGGGAGGCCTGTTCGCGATCGCGCCATTGGCGTTGGCCGCTTTCGCGTGTCCGTTCCTGCGCCGCCGGACGCATAGCGCGGAGGGCCGCGGCATGTGGGCGCTGTCGGTTTCCTGCCTGGTGTTGGGACTGCTGCTTGTCGTTATCGATTCGCGTATGGCGGGATTGGGGTGGCGTTACATCACCGATTTCGGATGGTTGTTCGCTTTGGCCGCATTGCCTGCGCTCTCCTGCGTGCTGGACGTCGCCCGTCCCCGTCCCCGTCTGCGCTGGCTGGCCAGGGCCGGTTTCCTCGCATTGCTGTTGTTCATGATCATCGTCACGTTGCTGTCGTTGTTCCTGCCTGGACGCGATGACGAGCTGTTGCGCAATAATCCCGGACTGTTTCTGGACGTGCAATCATGGTTTTCGATGCTGTGACGGTTTTTTAGCAAAAATTCAGGTTTCTTTTGGCTTTCTCACAATCTTTTTTCCGGGTTGCTTTGAGTTTCACCGACAATGGTATCGAATGTCATTGTTTTGCTCTGAGATGAATCCCTAGGAGTTGCCGACCATGAAGCCGATCCCGTCGCCACGCAGCCATCCGCGTCTTTTCCGTTGGATGGCGGTCCTTCTCGCCACCGTGGTGTCCTTGGGCATCTGCTTCGCAAGCTACGGCAATGTCGATGCCGCAATCCGGAAGAACCGCGTCGAACGGCTCAACGCGCGTATCGAAAACGTGTACACCACGGAATACCAGACCATGGCGGACAACAAGCTCCGGCAGGCGGAAGCCGCGTCGAAGGCCACCGAGGACAACATCTTCATGACCGAGAATCCGTACGGCACCAACACCACATCGCTGGTGGTCTATTTCACCACCGATGACGCGGTCTCCGTCTCCTATACCGTGCACGCGGACGGCTACGCGGATTTCACACGCGACGCATATCAGGAATCGCAATACAGCAAGACCCACGAATTCCAACTGCTCGGGCTCGTCCCCGACGTCACCAACACGATCACGCTGACCCTCACCGACGCCAATGGAGGCACGCGCACGAAGACCATCACACGCAAGGGGCCTTCGAGGCTCGGCGACGAGGAGGTCCAGCTCGAACGGACCGTCATCGCCGATGACGGCGAGGACCTCGGCGATGGCCTGTACGCGATTCTCGGCAATGATTCCGACGAACAGGATTTCATGTTCTATTACGATACGAACGGCGTGCTGCGCGGCGAGATCCCCGTGCTCTACTACCGTTCGCACCGTTTGTTGTTCGATGATGACGGGTTGATGTGGTTCTCCGCGTCCACACACCACATGGTGGGCATGAACCGGCTCGGCAAGCTGGAGAAGATCCTCGACCTGGGATCCAACTACATCCTCCATCACGACTATGCGATGGACGACGACGGCAACATCGTGCTGCTCGCCACCGAACTCGGCCGCAGCGACAACGCCGTGCAGGACCAGGTCATCAAATTGGACACCACGACCGGCAGCGTGACGCGGCTGATTGATTTCGGCGAGATGTTCGCCGACTACAAGGCCTCCACCACGCATGCGGGCACCGACGAATCCGACTCCACCGCCAAGAACCGCTGGGACTGGCTGCACTGCAACACCATCCAGCTGCTGGATGACGGTTCCGCGCTGTTCTCCGCCCGCGAGACATCCACCATCATCAAAATCAGTGATCTGGAAGGCACGCCGACCCTGGATTACATGATCGGAGAACCGTCCGTATGGGATGGCACGGATGAAGCCTCCGCGTTCCTCGACAAGGACGGCGACTTCTCCGACACCGGCGGACAGCATTCCATCACCTATGTCTCCGACGATTCCCTGCCGGACGGCCAATACTACCTGTACATGTTCGACAACAACTACGGCACCTCGCTGACACGCCCCGACTTCGACTGGTCGGTCATCGACGGCATCTCCACGGAATTCTCCTCCGACACCGCGCGTTCGCAATACCGCAGATATCTGGTGGACGAGAATGCCGGCACCTACACGGAGACCGTTTCGTTCGACGTGCCGTATTCCCCGTACGTCTCCTCCGCGCAGGAACTCGGCAACGGCAACATCCTCGTCGATTCGGGCATGCAGGGAGTGTTCGGCCAGTATTCGTCGGATGGAGATCTGGTCGCGCAGTACAGAATGGCGCTCAGCTCGAGCTACATCTACCGCGTCTACGCATACGATTTCTCCGGGTTCTATTTCGCCTGACGGGTTTTCTTTCCGCGGCTTCGGCGGGAAAAGGCCCGAGGCTTCGCACGGGAGCCGTTACAATCGGCGGTATGGGTTTCTTCGATTCGCTGTTCGCCGGCAAGCGTTCCACGCCGGCCTCGTCCGTCGCATTCCATCTTGATTCCGCCGCGCACACCTATGAGGAGGGCGTCGTGGGACTGGAGGCCACCACGTTGGATATCACGCCCGGATGCAGACGCGTGGCGGTGATCGGCCTGAACGGCGCGGGAAAGACCACGCTGTTGAAGCTGTTGGACGGAACCCTGTCCGCCACGTCCGGAACGGTTCGCATCGAAGCGGATAGCGTCTCCTATGATCCGTCGGTGAAGCGGGATCTGAAACGCGTCGAGGACATGGTCGGCCGTGTGCGCCGTGAGGAGCTGCCGAACGCGTATTATCGGGCCGCGTCGATCCGCGAGGCGGTCGAGTCGCCGCTCAGGAAGCACAAGGTGCCGGAAAGCGAACGCCAGGCGATCATCGGCAATCTGTTCGCGCATTTCGATCTGGCCGCGGTTTCACGCGAGCCGGCTTCCGCGTTGGATGGTGAGAAAAGACATCTGCTGGCGATCGCGGCCGCGCTGAGCTTCTCCCCCGCCGCGCTCGTCGCCGACGAGCCGACCAAGGGATTGGACGAGGTGTCGTCCGCCCGCGTGGCGAAGGCGCTGTTCAGCTATGACAAGCAGGTCGTGTTCGCCACGCATGATACGGATCTGATCGTCCGTCCGGAATACGCGATCGACCGCACACTTGTCGTCGATGACCATAAGGTCGTGTTCGATGGGAAGCCGCGTGACGCGGTGGATTTCTATACGGATCTGGTCCGTTCGAAATACGAGGCCGCCAAGGCGTAATGGCGTGCGGGCCGGGCCGCCCGCACGGTCCGGCCCGTCAGCCGGCCATCCGGCCGATGAGCTCGTCGACCGTGTCTACCACCACCCGCACGTTGCGGCGGAAATCGTCCGGCTCGGGCAGCAGCGATATGGCCAGATAGCCGTTGGATGTCATGTCGAAGAAGTAGCCGGGCTGTCCTGAAACACCGTGGCGTTCGATCATGCTCAGCACCAGATCGTTCTCGTCGATCACGCTCGGCACTCGCAACAGAACGTTCCAGCCTCCTTCGGCGCGCAGCACGCTGACCAGCCCCTGCCCGTCGGAATCAAGCATGGAGTGCAACGTGGCGAGATTGCCGCGAACGCGCTCCCGCACGCGTTCGGTCTGCATGGGCGCGGCCTGCAACAACGCGGGAATCCGTTTGGCCACTATCTCGCTCATAGGCAGGTAGTCGTCGGCTATCACGTCGAGACGGCGCTTGGCCTGCGCCACTTCCCCGGCCGGTCCGGACACCTGGATCCAGCCGACTTTGGCGTGCGGCGCGGCGAGCATTTTCGAAAAACCGTCCAATGCGAACGTGAGCGTTCCGGTCTCCCCTGCCAGGCGCGCGTTGCCGCCGAACGGTTCCAGATCGTAATCGTAGAACACCTCGTCGGCGATGATGGCCACGTCGTGTTCCCGGCACAGGTTGACGATCGCCTCGCGTTCGGATGGTTTGACGTACGAACCCGTCGGATTGTTGGGGTTGATGAGCACCAGAGCCCGTATGCGTCCGCCGTCAGCATCTTCCAGCGCGGCTTTCAGCTCCGCCACGTCGATATACCAGGAGCCGTCGAACCGTTGCTGGTATTCGATCATATCGACGCATTCGAGACGTGCGATCGATTCGATGAGCGGATATCCCGGCTTGGGGGCGAGCACGGCGTCGCCGGCATCGCACAGCAGTTTGATGAGCCATGAGTAGGCTTCGGACGTGGAGCTCAGAATGTACAGGTCTTCGGCGGAACAATGCGCCGTGCCGCGGGCGTTCAGGAACGTGGCCAACGCCTCGCGCGCATATCGTTGTCCGCGCGGGTCGGCGGAATAGACGTCGGGCACCATGCTCGGAGCCAACGCGTGACGGGTCGGATTGGAGTCGTTGAGCTTCACGAGTGTCCTACCGGCCGTTTTGGCCGCGGCTTCCGCTTTGGCGATGGGGTTGGGTCCGCTGATGTCGACTCTTGAGGAAAAACGCATGATGCCAACCCTACTCCATGGACTGCCTGCGAAGGTTCGCAAAGACCGCCGGCAAAGAAAAAGGACCGTCCGGAATGTCGGACGGTCCTCTGACGGTTTCGATCGGTCAGAGTATCACTGCTGCTTGACGCTTGCGTAGTACGCGGCGCCGATGATGCCCGCCTCGTTATGTAGCTTGGCCGCAACGATCGGGGTCTTGATGTCGATGTACGGCAGGAACTTCTCGGAGACGCGGGATACGCCGCCGCCGACGACGAACAGCTGCGGATCCAGATAGAACTCCATGAGGGAGTAGTACTTGGTCAGGCGCTTCGCCCACTTCTTGTAGCCCATGTCGAGCTTCTCGCGAATCGAGGAGGCGGCGTACTTCTCGGCGTCGCCCTTGCCCTTGAGGAGCTCCAGATGGCCGAGCTCGGTGTTCGGGATGAGCTGTCCGTTGAAAATCAACGCGGTGCCGATGCCGGTGCCCAACGTGGTGGCGATGACAAGGCCATCCTGGCCCTTCGCGGCGCCGAACTGCTGTTCGGCAAGACCTGCGGCGTCAGCGTCGTTCACCACGGTGACAGGGCGGCCGCAGGATTCGGAGAACACCTCGGTGACGTCCACGCCGACCCAGGACTGGTCCAGGTTGGCCATGTAACCGAGCTTCTCACCCACGTGGATCGGAGCCGGGAACGCGATGCCGACCGGAGCGGATTCGGGGACCTCGAAGTGTTCGAGCTGCTGGCGCACGATCTCTCCGACGGCCTTCGGAGTGGAAACCTCCGGGGTGAGGATCTTCAGACGCGGTTCGGCGAATTCGCCCTTCTCGAGATTGACCGGAGCGGCCTTAATGCCGGAGCCGCCAATGTCAACGCCGAATGCCTGTGCAGTTTCAATCATCTTTGACCTCTCTTCAAGGTAGGTAGTTGGGTGTAATCGAACCGGCAAATGCCATGGTAACTCGCAATATAGCCAAAAACGCGCGCGACATGCACAATCGGTGAGAGCGATTGCATAAACTGCAATGCTTAACTTAGTAAACGTCGCAACGGCATGTTTTGCAAACGAATTCGTCCCGCGCCGATGGCTTTCGGACGCGGGACGAATGGATGGAAGCAACCCGGCGGATCACTTCAACGGAGGCATCGGACGCCAATCCGGATCATGCAGCAGCTTGCGCGAATCCCACCAGCCTTTGGCGATCTGCACGATACCGGTCCTGAAATGTTCGCGGTCCACCATCGTCAGACGAATCAGCTCCTTTGCGGCGGTCAGCAGCGTCCCCAGTCCGAACAGAAGCGGACGGTAATCGCCGTATGTCATGAAATAACGGGCCATGTAGCCTCGGTTGCGCATGATGTGGTAACGGTTCATATCGGACGTGGAGTTGAGCTGGCGCACGCCGGCGATATCCCAGTTGCCGATCTCGCGCGTGCGGCGCAGCACCACATCGGGCACCACGATCGGGTTGGTGACCTTGCTGGCGCGGTAGCCGTACATCGTGTCATCCCAATAGATGAAGAAGCGGGGGTCCGGCAGACCAATCTTCTCAACGATGTTGCGGCAAAACAGGCCTCCTTCGAAGCACAGCGTGTCCATGACGCGATAGCCGGCCGGACCGAACGCGGACGGCGCTATCGGATTCGGAATGCCGAGCGGCACGATGAAATCGTACTGCCAGTAGAACGGACCGCCGTCGTAGTCGTATCGGCTGCCTTGAATCACGTCATGGCGGTCAGTCCACTTGGCGAGGCGTTCGATGCCCTCCGGCATGACGGCGACGTCGTCGTCCATGACCCAGAACCATTCGGCGCCCAGCTCGTACGCTTTTTTCACCCCTGCGGAGAAACCGCCGGCGCCGCCGAGGTTCTCGGTCTGCGGCGCATAGACCACGCGGCTCTCGTTGCCGGACTGGTCGGCCACGGTGGAACCCCATCGACCGGTGATTTTGGTGCGGAATTCATCAACCATACCGCGGGTCTGTTCGGAATGCTCGTTGTCCACGACGACGACGCGCCATGGTGCGACGGTGAGTTTTTCGATGGACTCGAACAGGGTGGCGAGCAGCTGCTGGCGTTTGTAGGTCACCACGACGATAGCCAGCTTTTCGATGGTTTTCTTCGCAACATGCTTTTCAGTCATGCGTTCCATTCTTGCACCCGCCCTCAACCATGGATGGCGCTTCCCCTCCATTCATGGCGCGGAAGGCCATCGGACCCGTCGGACGCGACGCAGCCCCTTTACGGAAACGACGTCCCATGATAAGAAAACGCCGTTCCGCGCAGGAGGCCACTGTGACCCTCGTATGGAACGGCGTTTTCCGCGGTCGTGCGGTTGTCCGGCAATCAGCCGCGGATCATTCGCGCACCAGACGGATGTGTTCCACGTCATCGCGCTTGGAACGGCGGTAGAGCACGAAACGATTTCCGATGACCTGGACGAGTTCCGCGCCGAGACGTTCGGCAAGTCCTTCGCCGGCCTCCTTGGCCGTCAGACCGGAACCGTCAAGCACCGAGCACTTGATGAGCTCGCGCTTTTCGATGGTCTCGTCCGCCTGCTTGACGGCGTTCTCGCTCAGGTCGTTCTTGCCGACCTGGATGAGCGGATTGAGCTTGGTGGCCAGGCCGCGCAGCTGCTTGACCTGCTTCTTGGTAAGTGCCATGTTGTTCCATTCCTATCTGTGAATACCCGCCCAAGCCTAGCGTGAGGACGGTAAAACATGCCTTCACGCCTTGCGCCGCATCGCCTCGTCCAGCAGACGGTCGATGTCGTCGAAGCGCTTCGGCGCGGGATGCCATACGGGATGCCCGGCTGCGACGACCAGTTCCGGATGCGCCAAGGCGGACAGGTCATCCAGCGGATTCGAGTCCAGCACCACCATGTCGGCGTACTTGCCTTCGTCCAGGGAGCCGGTGATGCCGGACACATTGAGGATTTTCGCGTTCGTTCGGGTGGCGGCCCGCAGCGCCTCGGCGGGCGTGAATCCGGCGTATTCGACCAGCAACGCCAGTTCCCGCCAGGTGCCGTACTGTGTGACGAACGTCATTGCCGTGTCCGTGCCGACGCCCACCAGCACGCCTGCGTCGTGTGCGGCACGTGCGCCAGCGATCATCCCTTCGACCACGGTCTTCGAATTCTCCGCTTGGATCTCGGTGATGCCGGTCACGTCACGACCGAACGCGTGCAGCGGGAATCCGGCGGAAATCGTGGGGATCAACGCCGAATATCCACGTAGCGCGTTCGGATTGTGTTTGAACGATTCGATCAGCGCGTCATCGAGCCTGCTGCCGTGTTCGATGGTGTCCACGCCGGCGGCCAGCGCCCTGCGCACTCCTTCCGCGCTTTGCGCGTGCGCGGCGACGAGGATGCCGGCGTCATGCGCCTCATCGCAGATGGCGCGCATCTGCTCGACCGTCATCTGCGGAGCGCCGGCCTCGCCCAGCACCTGCGAATCGGTGACTCCTCCGGTCGCCGCGATCTTCACCGCGTTCACACCATTGGCGATGTTGCGGCGGGTGTTCTCGCGCATGTCCTGTGGAGTCTCCCCTTCCAAGGCGATCAGCGGGGCTCCATGTCCATCCGGGATGGCCAGCAGCGGTCCCGAAGCGAGGATGTGCGGGCCGACCTCCTCGCCGGCGCCGATGGCATCGCGCAATGCCACCGCCTCGTAGGCGATGTCGCCCAGAGTGCGGATGGTGGTGACTCCGGATTCCAGCAGCGTGCGCACGCTGCTTTTCGCTGTGGCCGCCACATATGGCCTGCCGACCGGCGAATGCACGATGGCCGCGGTGATGCGCTGGCCTTTCGGCGTGGCCATCTTCGGGTTGAGGGGCCGCCCTTGAGAGAACAGGTGCGTATGCGCGTTAATCAGTCCCGGCATCACGTATCTTCCGGTGCCGTCGAGGACATGGTATTCGTTCGGCACCGGCACGTCGGCGCTTGGTGTCACGGTTTCGATACGCCCATGTGCGCCGACGAGGATCGTCATATCCGGCAACAGGGTGCCGTGCTCGTCTCCCGTGACCAGATTGATGTGCACCAATGCGAACGGTTCGATGGTTTTGGATATTCTTGACGTCATCGTCGGCTCCTTGTTTTCCGTCGGCATTCATCTGCCGGCTTCCAGCTTAAACCGTCAAGGGCGGCCGACGCCACCGGAACACGCGAAGACCGCCGATGCCGAGCGCATGTCCCGGTCGCCGGTTGGGTCACAGCAACGCGCCCAATGCCACCAACGCCGCAAGATACACGATGACGACGCAGCATGCGATGCCATCGCCGCGACGCATGCGCATGACGCGCCAATGCGTGCGGGACACGCCCTCCTCGTAGCAACGCGCGTCCAATGCGAGGCTCAGATTGTCGGCATGGCGGATCGCGCCGGCGAACACGGGCACGACGATCGCCGCCAGCGCCTTGACACGGTCCGCGAACGACCCTGTTTCGATACCGCCGCCACGTGCCGCCTGCGCGTCGATGACGGCCTTCGTCTCCATACCGAGCGTCGGCAGGAATCTCAAAGCGAGACTCATCACCAAAGCGGTCTCCTGCGCATGCATGCCCAATCTGGCGAATGGCGTGAGCAACGATTCGAACGCGTCGGTCATGGCCGTCGGCGTGGTGGAATCGAGGAAGATCGCGCCGATGACGATGACCACGGCGAATCTGCACGCGTACAGCACCGCGATGCGTATGCCGTCATCGGTGATGGGAATTGGCCCGATATTCGCCACCGTGTTTCCGGTGCGCACGAAGAAGACGTTGAGCAGGCCGCAGAAGACGAACATCACCAGGAACACGTGCACCGAAGCGATGAGACGGCCCACGTCGACGCGTCCGGCCACGACGACCACGCCTGTGAGAATCACGGCAAGCAGCAGCTGCCGGAACGATCCTATGGCGAACGCTGAGAACATGATGGCCAATGCGGACAGCATGCCTACACGCGGGTCGAGCCGCTCCAGCCAGGCCCGTCGTTCGATCGCGTCACGCGTTCCCGTGTCCGCCCCATCGTGGTCTGCGGAGGATCCCGCCTCCGTTCCCGTCGAATCCGTGGACGGCGCGGCCTCGGGCTCCCCCAGCGTGATGGCCCGATCAGCTATCTCGTCCACTTCCTCCTGCGAGTGGGAGATGACCAGCATGGTCACACCGCGAGATTTGAGTTCGTGGATGAGACCATGCACGCGTGCGGTGGCTTCCTCGTCGAGCCCGGCGGTCGGCTCGTCCAGCACTAGCACCTTCGGATCGCAGGCGATCACGCCGGCAATCGCCACCAGCCGTTGTTGGCCGCCTGACAGGTCGAACGGGGAGCGGTCCCGCAGATGTTCGATGTGCAGCAGTCTCATGGCGCGCATGGCCCGGTCGGCGGCTTCCGACTCGTCCAATCCCTGGTTGGAGGGGCCGTACGCCACGTCTTCGGCCACAGTCTCGGCGAACAGCTGCCGTTCCGGATGCTGCATGACGTAGCCGACCGTGCGCCGCAGCCTCGCGCGGTTCCTGCGGTCGGGTGATTTCACCATGCCGTTGCGTTTCGTCACAGCCACGGCGATGCCGTCAATCACGATAGATCCGGATCTAGGTTTCGCCAACGCACACAGCAGGCGTGCCAACGTTGTTTTGCCGGCGCCGTTATGCCCCATCAGCGCCACGGTCTCGCCCTTGCCGATGGTGAACGACAGGTGGTTGAACACGTCACATTCGGCGCCCAGGTGGCGATACGCCAAATGCTTCACGTCGATGATCGTTTCACCCCGGGGCTCCTGGACGCTTTTGGGCAGACTGACGGACCGTATCGGCAGGCGCAGGCTTTCCCCGGCCGGCCCGTCACCTACGACGTGGCCGGATTCCAGTTGAATCACGCGATCCGCATGGTCGATCTCATCATCATGGTGGGTGACGAGGATGATGGAGGTTCCCCGTTCCTGCAGTTCGTCCAGCACGCGCATGATGTCGGCGCGTCCCGACGGGTCGAGCATGGCGGTCGGCTCGTCCAGCACCAACACCTCGGAGTCCATGGCCAGCATGCCCGCGATGGCGACGCGCTGCTGCTGTCCGCCGCTCATGCGCGTCGGGTCGGACGCCCGGAAATCCTCCATGTCCACCGCGTCCAACGAGCCGGCGATACGTTCGCCAATCTCGTCATGCGCAACCGCAAGGTTCTCCGGACCGAAGGCCACATCGTCCTCCGTGACCGTGGTGACGATCTGGTCCTCAGGATTCTGGAACACGGCTCCGATGCCGCGACGCGCCGCGCGGTAGGCCTGGGTATGTGCCCCGGCATCGTCGAACACTGCGTTGCCCAGCAAAGTGACGTGTCCCTCGTCGGGAGCCATCAATCCTGCAATCACCCGCGACAACGTGGTCTTGCCCGACCCGTTCGGTCCGGTCAGGCAGATGCGTTCGCCACGTCGGATGTCTAGGCTGACTCCGTCAAGCGCCCATGTGGCGCCGCCATCGTAGGTGAAGCGCACGTCGCGCAGTTTCACGATCGGCGCATCGGTAGAATCCATGTGATGGTCTTCCTTCCCGAAACGGCTGGAGGAACCTTCCGGCCGATGCGGAAGGTTCCTCCATGTTCATTTCATTCGATGACGAACGGGGCTCAACGGTTCAACAGGTTGGAGACCGGCTTGTAGATCAGGAACGTGACCACGCCGTGTATGGTGAACTTCAACGCGTTGAATGGCAGTAGGGCCGGCACGATGAGCGCCACCACCTGGGCGGTGGTCATGTGGGCGTAGAACGGCGTGACGATGACGTTGCCGACGATGGCCAGGACCAAAGCCGCCACGGCGCCGACGATGATGCCGGCCAATGCTCCCTTGCGGGTCCTGTTCCTTCTGTAGATGAGCGACGCCGGCACGGACAGTCCCAAGGCCACGAGCACGGCCATCAGCGTGCCCCACGGATTGGTGAACAGGTGTGGTATGAATCCGAGTACGCTGACGATGACCGCGGCCGCCGGTCCGAAGGCGAAGCCCGCGACGAGGCTCACGATGCCGGATGGATCGTATTTGAGCCACTGCACTCCCGGAATGATTGGGACTTCGATGAAGCTGACGGCCATGGACAAGGCCACGAACAGCGCGTACATGGCGATGCGTCTGGTGGACCAGCGTCCGGAATCCGCGACTCCCGTGGAATGGGCGTTGTCCGGACGGAACAGCGTTTTGTCGGCTTGATCGGATGCCGTATTGGTAGGAGAGGATACACTCATGTCGAGCTCCGTTTCTTCCATCCGGACTGTAACCGTTGGCCCCGGAATCCCACCGGATCAGCCGCTTTCGCGGGTCGCGGGCTTCGGCATGGGACCGTTATGGATGCCGGTCGTGCCGTTACCGCCAGTAAGGAATTTCACCTTCCCTGAAACTTGCCTGTCCATATATACGCTCACCATGCGATATTCGCAAGCAGTCCGACGGTTTCATCCCGCGATTCGAGATGGGAGGGCGGCGTGCGCGCCTGTCGCGACGCGTGCCCCAGCATCCCGCCGCACGTCACGACAACAGTCCGAGCAGATCGTCTTTCCCGAGCGCGCCGATGCCGCCGGAGGCGGTTCCGTCGGTGAATTGCTGCGCCAGCTCGCTTTTCTTCTCCTGCAGTTTCAGAATTCGTTCCTCGATGGTGTCCTTGGCGACGATCTGGTATACGTCCACATCCTGCGTCTGGCCGATGCGGTGCGCACGGTCGGTGGCCTGGTTCTGTGCGGCCGCGTTCCACCACGGATCGGCATGCACCACCACGGAGGCGCCCACCAGGTTCAGACCCGTGTTGCCCGCCTTGAGCGAGATGAGGAACACAGGCACGTCGTTGCCGTTGAATTCGTCGACCAACTCCACACGGCGCTTCTTCGGCGTCTCGCCAGTGATCGTGTAATAATCCACGCCCTGTTCGGCGAGTCTCACGCCGATGAGTTCGAGGAACGAGGTGAACTGGGAGAACACGAGCACTTTCCTGCCTTCGTCCATGCAGGTGGCCACGAGTTCCGTGATGGCGTCGAGTTTGGCGGAGGCGTTCTTCGCATCGGCGTACACCAGCCGCGGATCGCAGCAAATCTCGCGCAACAGCGTGAATTCGGCGAGGATGCGGATCTTCTTGGTATTGAAGTCGGCGTCGGCCGTTTTGGTGAGCGTGGCCCGTAGCCGCTGCTCATGCGCGGCATAGAGTTTCCGCTGCTCGCCTTCCAATTTGACGGTGATCACGTTCTCGAATTTGTCGGGCAGATCGGTAAGCACGTCCTTCTTCAGCCGTCGTTTGATGAACAATCCGACCAGCGCCTGCAGTCTGTCCGCCATGACGGAATGCTCGGGCCCAGGCGCCATGATCGGCTGCTCGTATTTCTCGCGGAATTGCGTGTATGTGCCAAGCAGGCCCGGCATGAGGAAGTCGAAGATGCTCCACAGTTCGCTCAATCGGTTCTCGATCGGCGTTCCGGTCAGGGCGAAGCGATGGTCGGCCGGCACCTGTTTCACGGCCTTCGCCAATTTCGTGGCGTGGTTCTTGATGTACTGCGCCTCGTCAAGGGCCATCATCGCGAAATGGCAGGCGGCGTAGTCGTCCACGTCGCGCCGCAGCAGGTCGTAGGATGTGATGACCACGTCGACGCCGTCATATACCGTGCCGCCGTTTTCCGCGTCGCCGTCCTTCCAGGGATGCGATGCCACGGACGCGATGGTCTTGCGCCGCTGCGCCTTCGTGCCGGCGACGACTTCGACCTTGAGATCGCCGGCGAATTTCTCGCATTCCGCGGCCCAGTTATAGACGAGCGATGCCGGACAGACGATCAGCGCGGGACCACTCCCCTTGCGCGCCTCGACGAGCGACAGCAGCTGCACGGATTTGCCCAGTCCCATCTCGTCGGCAAGGATGCCTCCGAACCCCTTGTCCCATAAAGTGGACAACCATTGGAACCCCTCCACCTGGTATGGACGAAGCACGTTCCTGAGGCGTTCGGGCACTTCGTAGCGTTTCGGGTCGATGATCCTCACGTCGTTGACGTAGTCCACGAACGATGGGCTCTTGTCCTCGTCATCCACTTGGGAGTCCAGCAGGAAGGCTTGGTATCCGGGGATTCTGATGGTTCCGGAATCAAGCGTCTCCTCGTCCAAGTCAAGGTTCGTGGCCACTTGGTCGAGCTCACGCAGGTCGGCTTCCTTCAGGTCCACGAACGTGCCGTTTTTGAGCCTGTGGTACCGGCGCTTCCTGCGATAAGAGTCAAGCAGCGCACCAACCTCGTTCATCGGAACCTCATCGGCGATCGGCGAGATCTCGACGAGATTCGAATCGATGGACAGTCCCACTTTCACGCTGGGCGGATTTGGCTGCATCATGCCGTCGAATGCGGCCGTGGAGAACACCTGGCCGACCGATCTGAGAATATCGACGCCGTCGGTGAGCATGAGCAGAATCGCCTGCTCGTTCTCCTCCTTGATGCGTGCCACGTCGACGGAACTCCACGTCGGACACAGCTGCCGCACCACCTGCACGGCGAACGATTCACGCGACGGATCGCGCCTGACCCGCGATGCCATCGAACGCGAATCGGGATTGATGATGCCGCGCAGCTCCTTGGCGGTCGGCACCAGCTGGAAGACGAAATCGCCGTATCTCGCCACCGCTTCGCAGGTGATGCCGTACATGTCCCGGTCCAGATAGAATTCGATCCGGCAGTCGGCGCCGACCGCATCGGCCACTTCCTGTGGGATGTCGAATCCGATGCCGGCTTCGGTGAGTTTCGGCACGATGGTCCGGACGAACATCGGCCAGTCGTTTTCGGAGATGAACACGTCGTCCGGGTCATCGGAGCACAGGTCGGGCAGCACCCGCAATGCGGGACGCAGTCTGCCGGTGCATCGGAACAGTCCATCAACCCGTACCTTGTCCGGATCCGCGCGACCATCGAACCGTTCGTGGCTCAGGATGTAGAAGCCTTCGCGTCCTTGGAGCACATCCCCGATGACCCGGTTGGAGGTGATGCGCACTCCGGATGCCGCGGCTTCGCGCACGTAGGCGGCGTTCAACATGATGTCGGGGTCGCCGGCGATGATGTCGGATCCGAACGGCTCCCCTCCCTCATTGGCCAGTTGAATACGGGCCGGGCCGTGTTTTCTGGCCTGTTCGGCGTCTTCGACAAGCAGCCGTCTCAATCCTTTGGCGTCCGATTCGCGCAGGAGGGCAAGGGATTTCGATTCACGTTCCTCGTATTCGTCCCACGTCACCGCGCGGAACAGGTCGAGCAGGTCACAGACCTCCCAGTCGGTGAGAATGAGCTCGCGGTCGACGCGCACCGTTCCGCCGTAATAGTATCCGTTCTGGAGCTGCGCGGCCGCACGGGAGTCGGCCACCTGTTGCAGGAAGCGGAACAGTTTCAGGGAGAATGGGTCCAGCATGTCCGGCGTGTGGGTGAACGCGAGCTTCTTGCCGTATGATTCGTATCTTCCGATTCGCATGTCGGATATGAAATTCGAGATGCTTTTGAGCACGTAGTCGACGTCGCCGCAGCCGATGTGCAACGACAGGCGCATGGCGTCATGGCCAAAAACCAATGTGGGATCGAGATACACGCTTCCCGGCGTAACATCGACCGGTGAGTTCGACCTGCGTTTCGTTCCGGTGACCGTTCCTTGCCCGGAAACGCCGCGTTGCTCTGCGATCAGCCGGCTTTTCGCGTCGACGATTCGTTTGAGGACCTTGAGCTGGGCGCCTTCGCCGGCGTTGCCATCACTCGCGTCGAGAGAACGCATGGCGTCGGCGAGGTCACGGGGCGTAGCCAAGGCCGCATGGAAGCCTTGGAATCGTTCCGGCTGCTGCAGGAAAAGCAGCAGTACGGCGGCGACATGCTTGCACATGCCGGTATACCGGCGGCCATCGGAGCGGACAGGGGCATCATCATCGGAGACGTGGCCGTAAGTCGTGCCGGAGCCGAAATCGTCATAATCGTCGACGTAATCGTAGTCGTCATCGTCGTCGAAACTGTGGTATTTCGGACTGTTGTGGTAGAAGGTCCGGCGGGTGCCGTAGCCGTTTTGGGATCCGTCGAACGCGGGACAGGAGCAGTAGCGGGCTAGGAAGAGCTTGTCGTCAAGATCGATCGTGGCCTGCACCTCATACCGGCTGGACGGCGAGGTGGTGCCGCGCACGCTGGCATGCAGGGTGATTCGGTTGGTGGAGGCGTCGTTCAGGCAATGCAGGTCGGACATTTTGTAACGCCATTGGTTGGCTATGCCGCGGGCGCGCTGCAACACCGGCTGCCCGCATTCGCTGCGCAATTCGTCGGAAAGCCATGCCAGAGTGTCCGTCACCTGAACCCCAATCGTTCGCACATTTGTTCTTATGCCACTGTACCAGCCCAGAGGAACAGCGAAGCCGTGGCCTGGATCCAGACCACGGCTTCGCAGAACACTTCGGATGCCGTCAGCGGCAGCGCTTGGTCAGCGGCTGCCACGGGTCGAGTTCCACAGGCTCGGTGGCCAGCAGTTCGCGGGTGGCGTCATCGAGGTATTCCTTACGGATGATGATCTCAGTCACATAGCGGTCGAACCATGCGTCGGACGCCACATAGTAGCCGTCCACACCGTTGTCCTTGCCCCAGCTGTTCTCCACCTTCCAGCGATTCGGCCTGCCCTGTTCGTCAAGGTTCACGCCGGTGATAGTCATGGCATGGTTGCTCGGGCTGTCGCCGTATTCGAGACCGTGCGCCTTGTCGAAACCGAAATCGGTGCCGAACAGCTGGTCGACGCGCACGCTGTCGCAATCGAAATAGCCGGCGGAGCGCAACGAGAACTGCGTGCAGTCGCAGGCGAACCAGATCGGGTGTCCGGCGCTGATCTGGTCGACGGCGGCCTTCTTGAACACGTCGAGCGGCACGTTGACGAACTCCATGTCGCCGGCCTCCGCCACATTGGCGGTGTAGCGGATGCGGTAACGCTTGTTGAACGGGCGGGACGCCATCGGCACGTTGCACAGCGTCACGAAGTCATCGACATCCACCGGCACGTACTTCCTGTAGAACTCCATCGGCGTGATGCCGGTCTCACGGATCTGCCGACGCTCGTCCTTGCCGCTCTTCGGCTTGTCGGATTTGCCTTCGGAATCCTTCTTGTCGTCATCGCTCACGCGGGCCAGAAAATCGAACTTCGCCGGAGGCTCGCCCAGCGAGATGGCGCACATGCGGTACACGGTGGACATGTCGTCGTCCTTGACCGCACGCAGCTCGTCGACCGACGCGCTGGCCTCATGACGTTCGCGCAGGTCCGCGGCGAACTGGCGCAGCCTGCTGTTGAGATACTGCTTGAACGCGTCGGAATTCTTGGAATTGGCGGATTCCGGATAGGCACTCTTCGGCACGAGACCATACTTGTCGACCAAGGCGACGAACATCTGCCACCAGCCGCCATCGTCCGCCGGACCATAGTTGATCTCCTGGAACAGACGGCCGTCGGTCGGCTCGTCAAGCGTGGACAGCACATTCTCCAAATACGTGTTCGACTTCTCCATCGCGTCCCAGAAGAACAGATAGTTCTCGGAGAACTCGAAATCGTCAAGACCCCACTTGTGCATGAGCTCGTAACGCAGGGTGTTGAGGGAGGCGAACATCCAGCACCGGCCGGAATGGCGCTGATTGGTGATGGAACCCTGCTTCAGCTCGATGGAGAAGTCACGCGGCAGGGAGCGCTGCCCTTTGTAACCGGTGGCGGCTTCGAGCACGCCCGCGGAGACCGCCGCGTTGGCGGCCACGAGATTGGCGCGGTCCGCGTTGAAATCCTTGGAGTACCGTGTGAGAAGTTCTGGTTTGATTGCCTTGTTGTTTGCCATACGCCCGATTCTCGCCGCAAGCCTTGACCATGGCGGAAACACCTTCCAACGCGCAGGCGATTCAACCGGAATCAAGGGATATTCTGTAAAGACTGGAGGGTTTGAGATAAGGAGCATACCATGCGACGACACAGATCAATGACGGCCATGCTGTCCGGATTGCTGGCCGCGAGCCTGATGGTCGGGCTGCCGGCGGGCCCGGCGTTCGCCGGCGAGCCGACCGATGGCACCGGCGCGGGACAGTCCGCCACCGAGGTACTGGATTCGCTGGAGGTCAAGGGACGCGCCCCCAAGACGGGATACAAGCGCACGCAATTCGGCAAGGCTTGGGCGGATGTGGACCATAACGGCTGCGACACCCGCAACGACATCCTCAATCGCGACCTGACCGGCGTGAGATACAAGTGGGGCACCCACAAGTGTGTGGTGAAGTCCGGCAAGCTGCATGACCCGTACACCGGCAAGGACATCAAGTTCAAGAAAGGCAAGAAGACCTCCACGGCCGTGCAGATCGACCATGTGGTGGCTTTGAGCGACGCTTGGCAGAAGGGCGCGCAGAAGCTCAGCAAGACGACGCGCACCGAGCTGGCGAACGACCCGTATAATCTGCTGGCCGTGCAGGGGCGTGCCAACCAGAAGAAGTCCGACGGAGACGCCGCGACATGGCTGCCGTCCAACAAGGGGTTCCGTTGCGAGTACGTGGCACGCCAGATCGGAGTGAAGCACAAGTACTCGCTGTGGGTCACCAAGGCGGAGAAGGAGGCCATGGCCAAGGTGCTGTCCTCCTGCCCGACGCAGACCATCCCCGATTACACGGGAACCGGCGGAACCACGACCGAAACCACCGAGGAATCCGAACAGACCGACCAGTCCGACCAGCAGGACGCGCAGACGCAGGACGATCAGTCTCAATCCGAGGAGCAGACGCAGCAGTCCGATCAGCAGACCTCATCCTCCGCATCCACTCCGGAACCGGCCCAGGAGCCCACTCCGGCGCCACAGCAGCAGGACGTCTACTATCAGAACTGCACGGCCGCACGCGCGGCCGGCGCGGCACCCATCTACCAGGGTCAGCCCGGATACCGTTCGCAACTGGACCGCGACCATGACGGAGTGGCCTGCGAGTAGCCTCCCCAGGCTCTGGAATGCGAGGTGCCGGATGGTTTTCCATCCGGCACCTTTTCCTTTACGGCACGCATCCGTAGACGCGCATATGTCGTGACCGTCACGCCGTGCGGCGCATGATGCATATGGACACCAGCCCATGCACCATGGCGCGGACACGGAGTCACAGTCACCATGGTTGCGCGTACACCTCGAAAGTCGCGTATTTGGGAATCTCGTCGTTCATCTCCGTAATCGAGAAGGCCTGGGTCTCCCCTTCGGCGGGCAATGGCACGAATTCCATATTCCCATACACGATTTTGCCGTTTTTGTCGCGCAGCATCAAGGCGAGCCTCGCCTGCTGGTACATGGTTTCCGCCGTGCGCGACGTCAGCCGAATCTCGCCTGTGAAATTCGTGGTCTCCTCCGATTTGCTGGTATTCAGCGATCCGATCGAGAACGCCCATTCCCCCTCGGATGTGTAGTGGTATTCGGAGGATTCCACAGGCTTGAACTCGACCGTGGAGGGATTCTTGCCGCCGTTTCCCGCTTCGCCGCCGATCCATATCGACTGTCCCGCGTCGATCTGGAAGACGCCGCTGTCATCGGTGAACAGGATCTTGCCTTCCTTGTCTTTGCCGACGATGGATATCGTCGGTGCGGAGACTCCCTTGTCCGCGCTG
>ERZ808246.412-NODE-412-length-36408-cov-6.733722_pt1 | contig 36408 bp, 26 predicted proteins | sample MGYA00521083_ERZ808246 | MGnify/ENA primary metagenome ERZ808246 (study PRJEB31516, sample SAMN03275577) | gut metagenome | biome: mammalia-associated habitat; material: feces | host: Papio cynocephalus | place: Kenya | collected 2012-07-07 ...
TCCGAGGCAGCTTACCATGCACTAAACGTAGCATCGAACGTCATCATTTGTTCTGTTTTTTCTTCAATTTCTTTCATGTTCCATCTTTTTTTGTATTCATCGTATTCTGATGGATTTACGGATCGCCAAGAGCTGTTCCGTTTCAATCATCATTGAAGAATTGCAGGAATGGTAGTCCCGTCCGGATTCGAACCGGAGTCACCGGCTCCAAAGGCCAGCATGATTGACCACTACACTACGGGACTGTTTTGTTCCCCTATCTCTCAGTCCTTCTTTATGGTTCCTATCAGATAGGTGGGTCTGGCTTCACCGATAATGATGTTTTTGAATGTACCGAGCGGCACGTCCTCTCTTACCACTACGGGCCTGTAATAGCCCGTTCTCATGATGGTTCCATCCTTGCCTTTCTCGGTGGCCAGTGCTTTGTACTCGGAGCCCACGATGCGTTTGTTTACGCCCAGTTCCACTTCGTTTTTAATTTTCGTGAGTTCTGCCGAACGTTCTGCCGAGATCCTTCCATGGACCTGCTCCATCTTTGCTGCATCCGTTCCTGGACGGGAAGAGAATCTGGTTATATTCACGGTGTCCGCTTCCAGCTTTCTCATCAGGCTTATCGTTTTTTCGTGGTCCTCATCCGTTTCTCCTGGAAAACCGCATATGATGTCTGTAGCTATGCTTATTCCGGGAATAGCAGACCGCAGATCGTCCACAAGTTCTAGGAACCCCTCTGCAGTATACTTCCTTCTCATCCTTCTGAGAACCTCGTTGCTTCCGCTCTGTACCGGGATGTGAAGGAACTTGTAGACCCTCTCATCATCCATCAGTTCTGTCAGACCTTCTGCCACCCTTCTCACGCTTTGCGGATCGGCCATACCTATCCTCAGTCTGTAGTCACCTTCTCTGGCAAGAAGCACCTTCATCAGGTCCGGCAGGGTTTCGCCGGTATCCATGCCGTAGGCTGCAGTGTCCTGGGCGGTTATGAGAATCTCCTTGCATCCCCGGTCCAGGAATGATCCGAATTTCTCCGACAGCTGTGTCATCGGATAGCTCTTCAGATCACCTCTGGCAATCTTGGTTATGCAATAGGAGCAATTTCCCAAGCATCCTTGTGCTATGGGGAGAATTGCATCCGATTTGAGATTCACCGATGTTGCGCACCCTTGGATCCCGTATTTTTCCATGATCTTCTGTTTGAAGGTAGAATAGTTCTCTGGTGGAATGATGGGTGCATCCGGCAGACGTATCTCTATGCGGCTGGGTTGCGCCTTCGCCATACATCCTGTGACGATGATTTCCTTTCCTTGCGAACGAAGCTGGGAAATCCTAGAAAGCATATGCTTCTCCGTCGTTTCAACGACGGTGCAGGTGTTGAGCACCACCACATCGGCATCTTCGGCCGATGTGGCGGGCTCGAATCCGAGTGACGACATGTCCTCGGCGAGGTCACGTCCCTCGCCGTGGTTCATCGTGCACCCGTAGGATTCGACGTAGTATTTCATCAGCGTGTGCAGGGTTCTGTCGTAGGCACTGCAAAGGCGGTCTTGGCCGAGATCTTGGTGATCTTGGCGTGAACGCTGGCGCCTTTCACCGTGCCAGGCACGATGATCAGATAGTCGTAGTACTTGGAAGTCCCGTCCCCTTTCTTGCCGACATCGGTGATACGCACCTCTATAATGTCACCTTCGCGCAGCGTGTTGCTAGAATCAACCCTGACACCTTTCCTCACGGTTATCGGCCTGCGGGCTCCGCATGCTTCGCACTCCAGCATCAGCGTCCTGTCTTCCTTGACCATCTTGGTGTCAGGGAGGCCGCATTCGGAGCAGATGACATATGTCTCGGTGTACATCTGAATCTTGTCGTCGATCTGCTGAGGGCTGATCTTGGCCTTGAAGACTGCGCGCCTGCCCTCGATGTTGCCCGGAGTTCCCAATTCTTTAAGAAGGAACTGGAGGAGGTGCTGGGGGTCGCGCCTGAGCTTGTCGGTCACGTCTATGAAATTCTTGAAGATGGTGATCTTCCCTTCCTGGAGGATGTCGAGTTCAGGGAGCTCAAACCTCTCATGGTTCTCGATCGTCTCGGGACAGGCGATCTTCGCCCTGTTGAGCAGTGCCATATAGTTGTCCTCATCGCTCATTTCAATTACCTCGATGCGAGACAATGATGGGGCCTTTAATAAAGACTTCTGGGTCGCATCACTCGAGATCCAGTCCGGTTTCATTGCTCCCTCTTCTTCTCCAAGTCATCCTCCAGATCTATTTCCCCATCGAAGGTCCTGGCTGCAAGGGTCAGGGCTTTCCCGACTCTCATTCCCTTGGAGGTGAGCTTCCAGAATGTTGCCACATGGTTCGAGTCGCTGCAGCGTCTCGTATCCTGCGTGACAAGCTGTAATTGCTCAAGGCTGTTGAGCTTCTTCCTCAGGATCTCATGGTTGCAGTTCAGTTCGCGAAATAGGGCGTTTTGTTTGATCTCTCCATTGCGATACATGTAGTCGACGATGCTGTAGTTGTATTTCGTTTCCAGAAACATGACGAAGTCTTTCTTGGTCATGATTCCTTGTTGATGCTACTAATGGTTGATTTTTATGGCGTCTTTCATAACATATGTACAGAAAAGAGTACAATATTAACAATCTTAGAATGATGTCCGATTATCCGTCGGCGTATCGCAATGGGAGGAAATGGAAGGAAAAGCGGGGGAATCCCCCTGGTTTTTCAGTGCGATCTCTTGTATGCTATCGCTGCATCGACCAGACCCTGGTGAAGCGGCGACGGGCGCCAGGGCTTGGATTTGAATTCTGGATGGAATTGGGAAGCGACGAAGTACGGGTGTCCCTCGAGCTCGCCTATCTCCATTCTCGTACCGCATTCCGATCTTCCGGTGAACTTCCATCCCGCATCCTCGATCCTGTCTATGTAGTCGGGATTGACTTCGTATCTGTGGCGGTGTCTCTCGGATATCAGCGTCTTGCCTCCGTACAGATCGAATGCTCTGGATCCCTCTTTGACCACGACATCCTGTGCGCCTAGGCGCATGGTGGCGCCCATGTTGACCACTCCGCGCTGTTCATCCATTATGCATATGACGGGATCGGGAGTGTCCGGATTGAATTCCGTGCTCGAAGCCATTTCCAGGCCCAGGACGTGTCTGCAGAACTCTATCGTAGCTATTTGGAATCCCAGACATACGCCCAGGAACGGAATCCCGTTAACCCTGGCGTATCTGGCGGCCTCGATCTTCCCTTCGACTCCCCTGATGCCGAACCCTCCCGGGACGATGATGCCGTGCACATCGTGGAGAATGGAGTCGGAGTCGTTGCGTATGAGATCGTCGCTGTCAACGAACTTTATGCGGACCTTGCATTCGGATGCCGCTCCCGCATGGGTGAATGCTTCAAGATGAGACAGATACGCGTCTGCGAGAGATGTGTACTTGCCGACGAGGGCTATGGTGACTTCCTCTTTAGGGTTGACGATCCTGCTGACGAATCTCTCCCAATTTTCCATATCGCGCCTGGTGGTCAGGGGACCCAGTCTCATCTTGTCGATGATGTAGTCTGCAACTCCCTGTCTCTCCAGGTTCAGCGGAACTTCGTAAATCGTGCGGGCGTCAGGAGTAGATATGACGGCTTTCTCCGGGACGTCGCAGAACATGGCGATCTTGGACCTTGCCGCCGGGCTTATGGGTTCGGAGCATCTCCCGATGATGATGTCCGGGCGGATGCCTATGGACATCAGCTCCTTGACGGAGTGCTGGGTCGGCTTGGTCTTCTCCTCTCCGACGGATCCCATGATGGGGATCAGGGTGGTATGGACGAACATGACGTTCTCGTCTCTTCCGAGCTCCCTTCCGAGCTGTCTCGCTGCTTCGAGGAACGGGAGGGATTCCATGTCGCCCACGGTTCCTCCGAGCTCTATGATGACGACATCGGCTCCGGATTCCCTGGCCACGCTGGTTATTCTGCGCTTGATTTCGTTCGTTATATGGGGGATGATCTGAACGGTTTTTCCGAGATAGTCCCCGTGCCTCTCGTTCTCTATGACGGAACGGTAGACCTTGCCGGTGGTTATGTTGTGATCCCTGGTGAGGTGGAGATCCATGAACCTCTCGTAATTGCCCAGATCCAGGTCTACTTCTCCGCCATCGTCGAGGACATAAACCTCTCCGTGCTCGAACGGATTCATGGTGCCTGCATCTATGTTCAGATACGGGTCGATCTTGATGGCGGAAACCTTGAGTCCGCGGGACTCCAGAAGGCGCCCTATGGATGATGCGGTGATGCCCTTGCCTAGGCCGGATATCACCCCTCCGCTGACGAAAATCAACTTCATTCGAATCAACGGGACCCGTGTTACGCGGGGAATGTTATTAAAGATGACGGGGTGGTTCGTTCGGTGCGACGCGGTCCATCCAAAAGTTAACTATGTGCTGGGGCATGGGTGTGGCGATAAACATGGCAGGCAAGGACATCTCCGATATGAGTTTCGACGAGTTCTTCCTCGGGAAGAAGTCGGGTTCTAAGGCGAAGGAGGTCCCCCGTCCGGCGGAGTCGAGCGATGGCGAGACCCGTGTCGACGGATCCCGCTTCATCCGCGGCCATCCGAAAATCAACGTCAAAGGGGGACGCATCAGCCTGTTCATACCGAAGTACGAGGGGGGCAAAGGTGCCAGGTACGCGGTCAAGGTAATGCAGGGTGGGAGGGTCTTCAATCTCGGCAATCTGAAATCATCCCCTCTGGATTCCGACGTGTCCTCCATCCCCACGGAGTTTGACTTAACCGAGTCCGATATCGATCCGCTGGGCGGATACATTCTGTCCATAGACGGTAAGGACGTCTACGAGGGATTCGAACATAGGTACATGATGTTCGATGCCGAAGGGATGCCTATAAGCAGGGCGGAAGACACGACCGTGGTGGCGTACAGACCGACCGATCACCTATGGCTCTCCGATGCCAAGGTCGTCACCGAGACGGATATCGGCGGCATGAGAGTAGCCACGGTCAATGTGGCGCAGGGCGGTTATGTGCGTGTGAAGGACAGGCCTCAGCGCAATCCTGAGAAGTCCGAGGCTCCGAAGAAGGAGTCTCCCGTCCGCAAGGAGCGCAAGCCGTCGGCTTCCATAGCGATGTCCGCTCCAGAGACCGTGGCCGAGGTCAGGGTCGGTGATACGATCCTTCCGCTGTATTCGAGGATCCCCGAGGTGTCAGTGAAATTGAAGGATGCGGATCAGGACTCGTGCGTCATCAAAGTGGATTCACCCGGAAGGCTCGACGGGGTTCCGGCTACGAGCTACGGAGTCAAGTCCATCGAGGGAGCCAGAGGAGAGGTCGTCCTATCTGTGGAATCCGATGGAAAGATCCTGGCGAAGGAGAAGTTCTTCGTGATACCCGATTTCGAGTGCATGACGGCGGTGAAAGGCGATATCCCATCGTTCGAGTATCTGGATTTCTCCATGGGCGGCGAAACCTATCATCTCGACATCTACAAGGATGATATCGAAGGCCCCTTCGAGTACGATGGCGGCGAGATAAGGCTCGTCTGGGGATTTCCGGTGGTGTCTGTCGATACGGGCAGCGGCATGACTCCCATCGAGGATTCCGAGATGTCCGTGGACGATCTTCCTGATTCCATCGTGATTCGTGCCAGGGGCGCTACAAAGAAGGCCGTTTTCCTAGGAGGTTCCGGCAAGAGGGTCAACCTGACGCCCGAATGGGAGGATGAGACGATAAGGGTGGACACGACTCCTATCTACAAGGCGGTTCTGAATTCGCCATCACGCGAGGCGTCTCTGTACATCACGGTCAACTCATGCCCGGTCAGAAGGTTCCTCACAGTGAGGAACGAGGCCGGTGCAGCCATGTCCTGTTCCGGCGGTTCCATCCATTTCGAAGTCCGTGGCAAAGGCAGGTACGTCTGCCGCATATACGGGATAGGCAGGGCCGAGGAGACGCACGATCTTCCTGAAGGGTCTAGTGACGTCGCGATAGGTTCGGAGGCCATATCTGCGGAGCTGATGGAGATCAGAGACGGGAAGGAGATCCCCGTGGAGGATATCACTATCAGGCCGCTGCCGTTCCTCATGAAGGACGGTATGGGCGATGTTTGGCTATATGTCAGCAAGGACAAGCGCATACCTCTGCCCGACGGGCTGCTGGAATCCAGTTCCAAGTCCCCTGCCGAGATCAGGAAGTGGCACTCGCAGATCGTGAGGATGAATCCGGAGCTCAGGAAGGTGAGCCCCGAGATGATGGTCAAGGCCTTCGCCGACTACCGTCGCTCCTGACGCGCAGCAGGGGGGAGACCGCCCCGGGTTTCGGGCCCGGGCGACCTCTATTCGGGGTGCTGTGATATTCTTAAATAGGAGATTACGCTAGCCACGCTAACATTAGTGGTCCGACCCTCCAGGTCGGGCTATCGACGTTCCAATCGCTAAACAACAACGAGGTGAAAATTTGGGAAACGGTCTGTACACCGCAAGGAAAATGAAGACTGACCGCCAGAAGTTCCGCTGGCTGGACAGGGGCTACAAGAAGAGAGTTCTCAAGCTGAGGGAGAAGTCCGATCCTCTCGAAGGATCCGCTCAGGCCCGCGGCATCGTCCTGGAGAAGGTCGGTATCGAGGCCAAGCAGCCCAACTCCGCAATCAGGAAGTGCGTGAAGGTCCAGCTCATCAAGAACGGCCGTCAGATCACCGCCTTCGCGGTCGGAGACGGAGCCATCAACTTCATCGACGAGCACGACGAGGTCATGGTCGAGGGTATCGGCGGAAGGATGGGAAGGTCCTACGGAGATATCCCCGGAGTCCGTTACAAGGTTATCAAAGTCAACAACGTCTCCCTCGACATGATGGTCAAGGGTAAGACTGACAAGCCCGTGAGATGATTACGATGGCAGACGAACTCGTAGCTCAGAAGGCCCTTATTTTCGGGAAGTACGACACATCCGATGTGATCGTCAACGATGGCGGCCTTGCAAAATACATCGATCTTACCCCCACCAACGTCCCCCACTCCGGAGGAAAGCACGCCAACAGGTGGTTCGGAAAGTCCAGGCTCAGCATCGTCGAGAGGCTGATCAACAACATCATGAGGACCGAGAAGTACACCGGAAAGAAGATGAAGGCGTACAAGACCGTCGCTCAGGCTTTCGACATCGTCGCGGCCAAGACCAAGAAGAACCCTGTCCAGGTCCTCGTCGAGTGCCTGGAGAATGCGGCCCCCAGGGAGGAGGTCACCAGGCTCCAGTTCGGAGGAATCTCCGTTCCCAAGGCCGTCGATGTGGCTCCCCAGAGGAGGCTGGATATCGCTCTTCGCAATCTGAGCACCGGCGTCGTTGCCGCTTCTCAGAAGAACAAGAAACCCATCTATGAGTGTCTGGCAGACGAGCTCATGCTCGCCGCCAAAGGCGACATTTCCTCCTTCTCCGTCGCGAAGAAAGAGGAGATGGAGAGGGTTGCTCAGTCGGCAAGATGATGAACTAACCGAAGGTTGTGGACATGGGACGCAGAGAGGACAACGCCAAGAAAGCAGTCGAGCTGATGAAGGATCAGACCCACATCAGGAATCTCGGAACCGCAGCGCATATCGACCATGGAAAGACGACATTCTCCGATAACCTGATCGCGGGTGCCGGAATGATGTCTTCCGAGACCGCCGGTGAGCAGCGCCTGCTCGATTACGATGAGCAGGAGGCCGCCAGAGGTATCACCATCAACGCCGCATCCGCGGCGATGGTCGTTCCATACAGGGATCCTAAGACCAACAAGGTCGACCACTACCTGGTCAACCTCATCGACACTCCCGGACACGTCGACTTCGGAGGAGATGTCACCAGGGCCATGAGGGCTCTGGACGGAGTGTACATCCTGTGCTGCGCCGTCGAGGGAATCATGCCTCAGACCGAGACTGTCATCAGGCAGGCGATGAAGGAGCGTGTCAAGCCCATGCTCTTCATCAACAAGGTCGACAGGGCCATCGTCGAGCAGCAGCTCACCCCTCAGATGATGATCGAGAAGTTCTCCAAGATCATCACTCAGTTCAACCAGAAGATCGCAGACGCTCTCCCCGCACCGCTCAACAAGCAGTGGCAGGTCAGCCTCCAGGACGGTACCGTCGCTCTGGGTTCCGCCTTCAACAACTGGGCGGTCTCCATTCCGTATCTCCAGAGGCCCGAGGTCACCAAGAGGGCAATCGAGATTGCACCCGAGCTCGCCGACGAGCTCAAGGACAAGCCGTTCAACCTGAACACCGTCTTCAAGCTGTGCGCCGAAGAGGGCGGACAGGAGAAGCTGGCCAAGATCATCCCCATCGCCGACGTCGTTCTCGAGATGGCAATCAACCACATCCCGAACCCCGTCGACTCCCAGAAGATCCGTATCCCGACAATCTGGAAGGGAGATCTCAGCACTCCTCTCGGACAGCACATGCTCAACTGCGATCCCAACGGAGAGGTCGCCATGATGGTCACCAAGATCATCATGGACAAGCAGGCTGGAGAGATCGCGATCGGAAGGCTGTTCTCAGGAACCGTCAAGAAGGGTATGACTCTCTACATTTCCGGCAACCCCAACCCTCAGAGGGTCCAGACCGTCGCTCTCATGGTCGGAGCCGACAGGACCCCCATCGAGGAGTGTAAGGCCGGAAACATCGTGGCTCTGACAGGACTCAAGGATGCCATCGCGGGAAGCACCGTTTCCTCCGTCAAGGACATGGAGCCCTTCGAGAGGATGGCCCACTACTCCGAGCCCGTCATCACCAAAGCCATCGAGGCCAAGAACATGGCGGACCTGCCCAAGCTGGTCGAGGTCCTCAGGATCATAGCCAAGGCCGACCCGTCTCTGAACATCGAGATCAACAACGAGACCGGAGAGCACCTGATGTCCGGTATGGGAGAGCTCCACCTGGAGATCACCGAGTACAGGATCATCAACGAGCAGGGCGTAGACATCATCTCGTCCCCTCCCATCGTCGTTTACCAGGAGTCCGTCAAGGGCGCCAACCCGACCGAGTTCGAAGGAAAGTCCCCGAACAAGCACAACAAGTTCTACTTCATCGTCAGTCCTCTCGAGGATTCCGTGAAGGAGGCCATCCGCAAGAGCGAGATCGACGTCGATGCCAAGATCAAGGACCCCAAGGCTCTGGCCAAGCAGCTGAAGGACCTGGGAATGAGCGATGTCGAAGCCAAGGGCGTCGTCGCGTTCCACAACAACAACGTGCTCATCGACTGCACCAAGGGAGTTCAGTACCTCCACGAGACCATGGAGCTCGTGAAGCAGGCTTTCGACGAGGCCATGAACAGGGGACCTCTCGCGGCAGAGAAGATTGCCGGTGTGAAGGTCTGCCTCATGGATGCGAAGCTGCACGAGGATACCATCCACAGGGGACCCGCTCAGATCATCCCCGCCGTCAGAGACGGTATCTACGGTGCGATGTGCCAGGCTGGAAGGATTCTTCTCGAGCCTATGCAGAAGCTGTTCATCAGCGTTCCGCCCGACTACATGGGTGGAGCGGTCAACCTGATCAACCAGCGCCGCGGAACCATCCTCGAGATGGGACAGGAGGGAGCCGATTCCACCGTCACCGCCGAGGTGCCCGTCGCCGATATGTTCGGATTCTCGTCCGATGTCCGCGGATCCACCCAGGGCCGTGCCATCTGGTCCATCGAGAATGCAGGATTCCACCAGGTTCCTCCTGAGCTCCAGAAGAAGATCGTCACGGAGATCAGGACCAGGAAGGGACTCAACCCTGAGCCCTACGATGCGAATTACTACTCCGGCCTGTGAGGCCTGCAAACCTTAAATATAAAACCCTTTATCAGAAAAAATAGCGTTCCATAACGGAGGAAAAGAAATGGCAGAGAAAGAGCACATGAATCTGGTCATTATCGGCCACGTCGACCACGGTAAGTCCACCCTCACCGGAAGGATCCTGCTGGAGACCGGCGCGATCGACCCCCACCTCGTCGAGAAATACAAGAAGGAGGCAGAGGAGAAAGGTAAGGGATCCTTCTACTTCGCCTGGGTCATGGATGGACTCAAGGAGGAGAGGGAGAGGGGAGTCACTATCGATGTCGCCCACAAGAAGTTCTACACCGACAAGTACTACTTCACCGTCATCGACGCTCCCGGACACCGTGACTTCGTCAAGAACATGATCACCGGAACCTCCCAGGCCGATGCAGCCATCATCACCTGCAGCGCCGTCGAGGGACCCCAGGCTCAGACCAAGGAGCACGTCTTCCTCGCTACCACCCTCGGTGTCAAGCAGATCATCGTCGCCATCAACAAGATGGACGCCGTCAAGTACGACCAGGCCAAGTACAACGAGGCCAAGGACGCTATGATCAAGCTGATGAAGATGGTCGGAATCAAGACCGACGAGGTTCCGTTCATCCCCGTCTCCGCGTACAACGGCGACAACATCAAGGTCCTGTCTCCCGAGATGCCCTGGTACAAGGGACCCACCCTCATACAGGCCCTCGACAACCTCAAGGTTCCCGAGAAGCACACCGAGAAGCCCCTGAGGCTGCCTATCCAGGATGTCTACACCATCACCGGAATCGGAACCGTCCCCGTCGGACGTGTCGAGACTGGTATCCTCAAGCCCAACATGAAGGTCATGTTCGAGCCCTCCCACGTTCCTGGAGAGGTCAAGTCCATCGAGATGCACCACGAGCAGCTCCCCCAGGCTCTGCCCGGAGACAACGTCGGATTCAACGTCCGTGGAGTTGCCAAGAACGACATCAAGAGGGGAGATGTCGCCGGACCCGTCGACAACCCGCCGTCCGTCGCCAAGACCTTCACCGCTCAGATCGTCGTCCTGAACCACCCCTCCGTCATCACTGTCGGATACACCCCCGTCTTCCACTGCCACACCACGCAGACCGCGTGCAGGTTTGTGGAGCTGGTCAAGTCCATCGACCCCAAGACCGGCCAGACCAAGGCTGACCACCCCGACTTCCTCAAGACCGGTGACATCGCCATCGTCAAGCTGGAGCCGACCAAGCCCATGGTCATCGAGACTGCCAAAGAGTTCCCGCCTCTCGGAAGGTTCGCAATCCGCGACATGGGTCAGACCGTCGCCGCTGGAATGTGCATCTCCGTGGAGAAGGCTTGAAGCCTCAGTGATTGAGATGTCGCAGCGCGCAAGGATCTCTCTCAGTGGCACCGACCCCGCAAAGGTCGACGGTGTTTGCAGCCAGATCAAGGGAATCTCCCAGAGGACTGGCGTGGACATCCGCGGGCCCGTCCCCCTGCCTACCAAGAAGCTCAAGGTTGCTTGCAGGAAGAGTCCGGACGGAGAGGGAAGCGAGACCGTCGACCACTGGGAGATGAGGATCCACAAGAGGCTCATCGACCTCGATGCCGACGAGCGCGCCCTCAGGCAGCTGATGAGGATCCAGGTTCCCGATGGCGTGAACATCGAGATCGTGCTCCGCAGCACATAAACCCTATCAAAGCAAGGGGGTTCTTCCCCCTTGCGACACATTTTCTTCTTCCTTTTCTTCGGCGAATTATATAATGCACTTCACTCTCACCCGTCCATAGGTGATTGTTATCAGAAGCGATGCAGTCAAGAAAGGACCTGCCGCGGCCCCGCAGAGGAGTCTCCTCAGGGCTGACGGTCTCGATGACGAGGATTTCGATAAGCCGTTCATAGGAATCGCGAATTCCTGGAATGAGATCGTTCCCGGACACATACATCTCAACGAGATCGTGGAAGCGGTGAAGGAAGGCATCATCGAGGCAGGCGGCAAGCCGTTCACATTCGGGGTCCCCGCCGTTTGCGACGGAATTGCCATGGGTCATAACGGTATGAGATACTCTCTGATCTCAAGGGAGGTCATATCGGATTGCTGCGAGGTCATGGTCGAAGGTCATGCTCTCGACGGATGGGTCGGTGTATCCAACTGCGACAAGGTCACTCCCGGAATGCTGATGGCCATGGGAAGGATGAACGTCCCCGGTCTCATCGTCACCGGCGGTGCCATGGAGCCCGGCGTAGGGAAGAAGGGGAACATGGATCTTCAGTCCGTCTTCGAGGCTGTCGGAGCCTACAGTGCCGGCACGATCGGAGAAGAGGAGCTCCATACCATCGAATGCACCGCCTGTCCCGGCAGAGGCAGTTGCTCCGGTCTTTTCACCGCCAATACGATGGCTTGTCTGACTGAGACCTTGGGGATGAGCCTTACAGGCTGCGCCACATCTCTCGCCGATGATAACAGGAAGCTCCAGATAGCTAGAGAGACCGGAAGGCGCATCGTCGAACTCGTCAGGAAAGGTATCAAGCCCAGGGACATCGTCTCCCGTGACTCGTTCCTCAATGCAATCAGGGTCGATATGGCCATCGGAGGCTCTACGAACACCGCTCTCCACCTTCCTGCGATCTCAAAGGATTTCGGATGTCCCGTCACACTCGATGATTTCGACAGGATTTCCAGGGATACCCCCCACATCACCAGCCTCAGGCCTGCCGGACCTTACGCCATCAAAGATCTGGACAGGGCAGGAGGTCTTCCCGCTGTTCTTAAGGTTCTGAAGGATAAGCTGATCGATGTCCCCACATCTAACGGTAAGACGATCCACGAGATCGCCGATGCCGCTGTGATCAAGGATTCCGAGATCATAAGACCCCTGGACAACCCGTTCCACAAGCAGGGCGGAATCGCTGTTCTCAAGGGCAACATAGCGCCTGACGGATCCGTCATCAAACAGGCTGCGGTAAGTCCCAAGATGATGAAATTCACTGGAAAGGCTAGAGTATTCGATGGAGAGGCCGATGCGGCCGAGGCCATCACTTCAGGAAGCATCGTTGCCGGAGATGTCGTAGTAATCCGCTACGAAGGTCCCAAGGGTGCCCCCGGTATGCCTGAGATGCTCTCCCCTACGAGTCTCATAATAGGAAGAGGACTCGGAGAGGATGTGGCCCTCATCACGGACGGCCGTTTCTCCGGAGCATCCAGAGGCGGTGCTATCGGCCATGTTTCGCCTGAGGCCTATGCCGGCGGTCCCATCGCTGCGCTGAAGGACGGCGATATCATCGATATCGACATTCCCGAGAGGAAGTTGAATGTCCGCCTCACCGATGAGGAGATCGCCAAGCGTCTCAAGGAGGCCAAGCGCGTCGAGCGCCCCGTTCATGGTGTGCAGAAGAAGTATCGCCAGCTCGTTTCCAGCGGAGCTGACGGTGCGTACCTGGACTGATCAAACACAGGGCCTTCACGGCCCTTTCCAGGTCGCCGCAGTACGGTCTTCGGCGACCGATTCCTTTCTACCATGATTTTGGATAGCTACCAAACGCTAATTATATCGGACGTTTGGACGATTCGATAAAGTGAGCGGAAGATACTATCTCGGCTTCGATGCCGGTACGCAGAGCGTAAGGGTTGCAGTGTACGATGAATCGCTCAGGCCTGTGGCCGAGGTCTCGCATCCTACCACGATATCATATCCTGCCGCTAGGAGAGTCGAGATGGATCCCGACGAATATCTCAGATTGACGCTTCTGGGCATGTCGGAATGCTCCCGGATCATGATTGAGAAGAATCTGGACCCGCATGATATACGCGCGGTGATGGGGGACGGCATCATATGCGGGATAACTCTTGTCGATGATGAAGCCAATCCGATATCGCCGTATGTCAATTATCTGGATTCGCGTACTCAGGAATATGCCGACCGCATCAATGCGGAGCGTCTTTCCATCTGGGGAGAGGAGACCGGGAATCCGGATGCCAGCTGCATGTTCCCTGCTCTGATGGCCGGATGGTTCAGAGATAATGTCGATTCCTTCGAGGATGATGGTGCCAAGTTTGTCCATAACGCCCCGTACATTCTGATGCATCTCGCCGGATTGAAGGCCGCGGATGCCTTCATCGATCAGGGCGCCATGTCAGGTTGGGGTCTGGGGTATGATGTCGTCCGCAAGAAATGGTCGGAAGAACAGCTGACCATCCTCGGCCTGGACAAGAGGATGATGCCGCGCATAGTCAAGCCATGGGACGTCATAGGCCGTTTGACTCCCGAGGTGGCAGAGATCACCGGCCTCCGTCCTGGGACCCCTGTATGCGGCGGTGCTGGTGATACGATGCAATCTATGCTGGGATGCGGAATGTTCCGTCCCGGTATGGCCGCCGATGTAGCAGGCACTTGCGCCATGTTCTGTGTGTCGACCGATGGCATCGTTCCGGAGCTAAGCACCCATGGGAGGGGGTTGATCTTCAACAGCGGATCCCTGGACGACTCCTATTTCTATTGGGGCTTCATCCGTACCGGGGGCCTGTCCCTCAGGTGGTTCAAGGACAGTGTCTATGGAGGGGATGTCGGGTATCGTCAGCTGAGCGAGGAGGCGGCATTGGTACCGCCAGGATCCCGCGGAGTGACTTTCCTTCCATATCTGACCGGGGGCTACGGCGAAGAGACCGATGCTACAGGCGCATTTCTCAATATGACGCTCGATACCGATCGCGGCACTCTGTGGAGGGCCGTCCTCGAAGCTATCGGATACGATTACATCGGTGTGACGGATGAATACCGTGCCGCAGGCGTGAATCTCGATAGGATAACCATCACCGAGGGCGGAAGCGTCGACGATGTTTGGAATCAGATGAAGGCCGATATGATCGGAAGCGAAGCCGTGGTGATGAAGACCCGCGGAGGCGCCGTTCTGACGGATTGCGCCATGGCTGCCTTCGCGGTCGGGGATTCGGACGATCTGCTGGGCATGCTGTCCGACGCAGCGGAGGTCGATCGTCGTTTCTCTCCAGATTCGGATTCCACCGCCCTCTACAGGGACATGTACGGAAGAAGGCGCCTCGTGATGAGGGATATGATGCCCGTATTCGGCACCCTCAGGGATATGGCCGGTCAGTGATTCCCGGATCGTTCCGTGAAGTACTCGCGTCCGCGATCCATCAGTGCTTTGAATGCCGCGGGGTCGTCGCTGAGCGCAGCTTCGACCACGTCATGGACCGATTCGTCGAAGTCCTTCAGCATCTCTGCCTTGGAGGAGTTCATGTGCTGTATCTCATAGTAGAGGTACGGATCCTCCAATGCGACCGAACGGTTGGTATCCATCATCTTCTCGAACGTAGTGGATGCCACGGTGCTCATATCGTCGAAAGGTATGCCGCTGCGGTCGAGCGCTGTGAAGAACGCGATGTTCACCGCATGGCTGAGCCCAAGTACGTACGACATGTACACATCGTGCTTCTCGACGGGCATCACGCGGATGTTTGCTCCATGGTTGCCCAATAGATGCAGTGCGTCTTCGACGGCCTTTTCGGATCCGCAGTCGCAGACGATCACGTTGCGATTGTACATCGATTTGGCAGATGGACCGAACATGGGATGCACGGAGCATACGCGTCTCCTTTCCCCCATGCTTCTGAGATCCTCGACGAAGGGGGATTTCAGCGAGGCTATATCGAATATCAGGGTGTCGGGGTCGCAGATCTCATCGAGCCGCCTCAGGGCTCCTGCTGTACGGGAGATCGGGATGGAGACTATGACGGCATCCGCCCATTTCGCATCCTCTATCGTCAGGCCGTTTCCTGCAGAGGGGTCGATTATATCTACGCGATGTCCGGACTGCCTGAGCATATCGGCCATCCAGCGTCCCATCTTGCCGTAGCCTCCGATTATGGCGATGTGCTTGGCATCCGCCGTGGGGCGGGGCAGTGACGCCTGGGCCTCGATGGATTCCTGCATCAGCATCCTACAGACGTTCTCGGCATAGACGGGGTTCATGCCGTTCTCAAGCGCGAATCCCCTGTAGCGGTCGATGACGTTCCTCTCCTGTTCCAGGTTGCGGATGACAGCGCCGGTCTTGGCCTTCTCCTCTCCGACGAGCACAGCCAGCTCCAGTCTGCGTTTCATCAGCTCCAACAGACGTCTGTCGATTTCTCCGATCTCATCCCTTATGCTTCCGAGTTCCATCGCAATCCTCTCTCCATCTGGTCGATCACAGTTAGGGCAGCCATGGCTTCAACCACCGCTACGGCTCTGGGCACTATGCAGGGGTCATGTCTCCCTTCGACCGATACGGTGTCGTTCTCCTCTGTTCTGAGGTTGACAGTATCCTGTTTGATGCCAATGGACGGAGTAGGCTTGAATACGGCTCTGAACACGACCGGAGCTCCGTTGCACATCCCGCCTACGATGCCCCCCATGTGGTTGCTTTCCGTGATTATGCGGCCTGAGTCCATGCGGTATCCGTCATTCGATTCCGAACCCCTCATCCCGGCAAGGGCGAACCCGTCTCCGAATTCGATCCCCTTGCAGGCGGGTATTCCGAATACGGCTTTCGCGAGCTCCGCATCCAGGGCTTCGAACCATATTCCTCCGAAGCCGATCGGCAGACCATCAATGATGCATTCCACGATCCCGCCGATGCTGTCCCCCTCCCCGCCTGCCTCTTCAATGGCGAGGCGCATCCGTTCGTCGAGTTCAGGCGTGCAGGCCCGGGTGGCGTAGTCGCGGGAAGATAGTGCATCCCTAGGGCCGCGGGACTCATCGTCCGCAACATCCCCCACCCTCCTCGTGAAGGCCCCTATCCTGATGCCTCTCTCGGACAGCAGCAGCTTGGCCACGGCTCCCGCGGCAACGATCGCCGCGGTCAGTCTTCCCGAGAACTGTCCGCTTCCTCTGAGATCGTGCTTCGGGAATTTCAGCAGAGCAGGGAGGTCGGCATGTCCCGGGCGCGGAGTATCGTAGAACTTCATGTACTTGGATCCGTCCGTATCGCCGTTGGCGATCTTCATCAGGATGGGTTGTCCCGTGGCGTGTCCGCCTATCACCCCCTGGACGATCTCGACCTCATCGGTCTCGCGGCGCGGTGTGCCTATCTTTCCTTTGGGCTTCCTGAGAGACATCTCCTGTGCGATGAACGCCTCATCGATCGCCGTACCTTCGGGGACGCCTTCGAGTATGCATCCGACGCAGGGTCCGTGACTCCGTCCGAAAAGCGTGAACCTGAATTTTTCTCCGAACTCGTACATCGCAGGACCTCCGAATCGAGGCCTATTGATTTCATGGCAGATGGGAAGTCCGGATACGAGACTGCGGCGCATTCGGGGTCCTTCATGGTGACTCCCCCCTCGCATACAATCGAGGCGATCGCGGCGGACATCATTATCCTGTGGTCTCCACGATGGTCGACCGTCCCTCCCTTCAATCTCTCCTTCCCATGGATGATGCAGCCGTCCTCAGTCGCTTCGGCAGATCCTCCGAGATCGTTGATCATGCGGACCGTGGTCTCGATCCTGTCGCTCTCCTTGAATCTGAGCTGAGGTGCTCCGTAGAGTCTGCTGTCCCCTTCCGCCGTGCTGAGCAGCACAGCGGTAATCGGGAACAGGTCCGGTATGCTTCCCATGTCGATCTCGCATCCTTTCAATGCATTCTTCCTGACTAGGGCTTCGCGGCCGATTAGCGATACCTCCGCGCCCACCCTCCTCAGTATGTCCACAATCGCCTTGTCGCCCTGGGGGTCCTGAGGATCCATGCCCTTCACCACGCATCTTCCTCCGAGCGCGGCAGCTACCATCGGGAATGCGGCCGAGGAGAAATCCGCCGGCACCGTATAGTCGTACGGCCTGTAGCCGGTGCCTCCGGTAACCGTGAACACGTTCCCTTCGCGTGCGATGTCTGCTCCGAACAGCCCCATCATACGGGTGGTGACGTCGAGATATGGAGCGGAGACCACATCTCCGTCGATGGTTATTATCGAGCCGTTGTCGAGCATCGGTGCCGTGAGCAGAAGAGATGTTATGAATTGGGAGCTGACATCGCCCCTTATCGACACCTCCCCTCCTCTGTTGGGCCCCTGGATTGTTATGGGCGGGAATCCTTCGTTGGAGGAGCAGTGGACTCCGCAGGAAGACAGGGCATCGAGCAGAGGTCCCATCGGCCTTTTCTTCAACGATTCGTCTCCGGTTATCGTCACAGGGCGGTCGAACATGGAGCATATTCCGCTGAATATCCTCATCGTCGTGCCGGAGTTCTTGGCATCAACCGTGACGGAAGGAGCCGACAGTCTGCCTCCTTCGATGGTTGCCATGTTTCCGTCCAGGGACACGGATGCGCCCATGGCCCTGCAGGCATCCATGGTCGCCAGCGTATCCGCAGAGAGGAGACAGTTGTCGATGCGGGACTTTCCCTTCGCCATGGAGGCTAGGAAAAGGGCTCTGTGCGTGTGGCTCTTGGATGGAGGAGGCGAGATCTCTCCGGATATCGCGCCCCCGTGAAATTCTATGATCGTCATTCTCCGCACCTCGTTGTCGTAATGATCGTTTCATCCGGATCCATTCCGAGATCCTTCGAGAAGGACATCCCGTCTCCGCTGTCAACGACAATCGCCACGGCAGGCCCGGATCCGGACATCCCTGCTCCTTTCGCGCCCATGGATACGGCCTTCTCGGCTATCGAGTTGTCTACTCCCTGCACTGCGGATATTATCCTACCGTTCTCAGTCATCGCCCTGTACGGATCCTCGGAGGCGTATTCCAGCACGTCGCGGATGCGGGGGGCGACTGCATGCAGAGCCTCAAGGGGCATGGTCGATTTCCTTATCTTGAATCTCGGGACATAGATCAGTATGTCCGCAGGCTCTATGTCGCGATGTTCTATCACGGCATCGCAGGAGTTGTCCGTTATCACGAATCCTCCGAGCCCGCAGCCGCAGGCGTCGTCGAATGATCCTGTGACGGTGACTCTTGCCTCCTTGGCGCATTCCACCCCCAGTCTTATGAGATCCAGAGGATCGTATGATATGCCGATCTCCGAGAACACGGCCCGCAGGATGGCGTTGCATGCGGAGCTGCTGCTCTTCAGTCCTCTGGATACGGGGATCTGGGAGTCCGTCTCCAGAAGCCAGTCGTCAGGTTCCGGAATCCCTGCGGATTCGTAGGCTCTCCTCACGCAGATCCTGGCCATGGAGGTATCCTCCGAGGGATCGTTCGCTATCCTGACGATGCGTCCGTCCCCTTCCCTCGAGAAAACAGCCGTGGTGCAGAGGTCCGCTCCTATCGTGGATCCTATGCCGCAGGGCATAGCATTCACTACTGTGACTGACCCGTGCGATGTTCCCGTGGACGTCATAGCAAACCCCTCATGACGGAGAACGCGTCTCCGAATCCCGTCCACGTTTCGAAGGAGGCGGCACCCTGTCCTGCAAGCATGTCCTCTCCCAATGCGACCCTGCATCCTCTGCACCTCGCCATCCTGATGAGGGGCGTCTCCTTTCCGTAGACCATATCGAATACGGTCTGCTCCTTCTGTATCGCGGAGATGGCGATGGGGTACGGGCCGTCCGAGTACATTCCGACAGGGGTGCAGTTGACGATGAGGTCGTACATCATCGTCGACACGGATTTGGGATCGCGATAGGAGGCTCCGAATTCCGAAGCTAGCTCCCTGCCTGTCTCCGCATTCCTCCCCGTGATGGTGATGTCGCAATCGCTGTTGTTCATGAAGCGGGCGCAGGCGCGAGCGGCGCCTCCGGATCCCATGATCAGAACCCTCCGGTCCTCCGGTTCGAACCCGGCGGTATCCAGGGCCGTGCGGATGCCGATGATGTCCGTGTTCGTGCCGATCAGTCTTCCTCCGCTGTTGGTCACGGTGTTCACGGCCCCGATGGCAGAAGCATCCTTGTCCACGCAGTCCAGATGATCCATTATCGCCTGCTTGTGCGGAATGGTGACGTTCAGGCCGCGGATATCGTAGCTGCGCATCGCCTCCTCCACCATATCCAGGTCATCCGTCTCGAAGGGCAGGTATATGCCGTTGATGCCCGCCGCCCTCATGGCGGCATTGTGCATGTCGGGGGATCTGCTTTTGGATAGCGGATTGCCTACGATCCCGGTGATCGTGCAGTCGTCTCCAAGCTCCTCCATGCGATCGGCGCTCAGCTGCCCCGGAGCGGTGGGCTCTCCGACGTATCCGAACGAGAACTCGTTGCGGAGCAGTGCGGCTCTTATGCGTGTGACCGTTCCAAGAGGCCCCATTCCGAGGACGACATGCCTCTTCTTCAACGAGCATGCGGCATCCGAGATGCTCACGAGGTCCCTGAAAGATCTTGTCGTGAATGCACCCTTGGCTATGTCGCAGTCCATCGATCCGAGGATCCTGCGGATGTGCTCGGACGTTGGCGTCCCATCGAAGTCGTGATGGGATGCTACGACCTCGGCGGTCGTCTCAGGCCTCGGCTCCTCCCCTATGTCGATCATCCCGTGGAAATCCTTGGGCAGGATGCCGAGGTCGATGTCTCCTCTGAACGTTACCAGTAGGTCGCGGTCCGGAGCATCGGGCACGGCACCGAGGAGGTCCAGACGGATCTCCACCATCTTCGTGCGGCATCTCTCGAGATCGGCCGCGGTGCTGAGTGAGGCGCAGACTCTCATCAGATCTCCGTAATGGTTTCGTCGATTTTCATGCCGAAGTGGCGTCCGCCCGATTCCAGCTTCGCGAGAACCTTGTCGCCCTTGGCCAGTTTGGAGACTGAGATCGCTCCGTCACGGGATACCAGTTTCACCGTCTCCGCGTTCTGGAGAATGGTGGAGTATGTCTTCTCCCCGTCTGTGGCGGAGACTATGACCATCGGCCTCTGTTCGACCTTGCATCTACCGACCGCGGAAGGTCTCGTGTTTCCGTCTCTGTCGACGAGGACGATGCTATCGCCGGACCTGTACTCTGCGAGGTATCTCGTGCGGCCTTCCGGACCCATGGCATAGGCGTGGACGGCCCCTGCGTTAACCCTGAACGGCCTGGCGGCGACGTATCCGTTGTCCTCGCTCTCGCTCTGCACCAGGAAGAGGCAGGAGGCCTGAGAGCCGATGAGCATCCCTTCCCCGGGCACCATGTTGGTGACCGTGTCTATGCACACGCGGTCGCCCATCTCTATGTTCCTGACATCGAGGATTTCGACTTCCGACAGCTCGATGCGGCCCGTGTCCTTCAGGATATCCGAGAACCTGCGGACGGCATCGGGATCCTCGGTGCAGACGACGATGCCGTCCACGCCCTTCTCCAGGGTCTGCATGTACAGCCTGGCTTCTTCGACGTTGTCGGCGCAGGCGAGCACCCTTGTACCCGTGTCACGGAATCTGGCAATCATGTTCTCCAGAGGGATCACGGTCCAGTCGCGTGAGTCGAGGATGATGCCTTTCGCCTTCCCGGCCATCGAGAGGGCTCTTTCCTGATCCTCAGGCGTCGAGAGGACGATCAGCTCATAGCCCTCCCCCAGGTCTCCATCATCGTTGAAGAGCAGCTCTATCTTGCCGAACTCGGAGAAATCGCGGTCCTCCGGACGGACGATCGCCTTCTCGATCCCGGACTCCAGCGCGGAGAGCACGAGTTCTTTGCGGAGCTCCTTGCTCTCGGGGGCATCGGCCCTTATCCAGATCTCCTTGGAATCCATGGGATCAGCTCAGGTTCTTCTTCATCGACTCCTCGACCGTGTAGCCGTGGAGAACGATGTCCGATATGGCTCTCGTCATTCCTTCGACGTTCCTGTGCTGGAAAACGTTCCTTCCGATGGACACGCCGTGCCCGCCTGCCTGGATGGAATCGTACACCATTCTCAGAATCGCCTCATCGGAGTCCATTTTGGGACCTCCGGCTATGACTACGGGAGCAAGGGCCCCCCTGACAACGTCTCTGAACGTGTCCGGATCACCGGTGTAGCTGCATTTGACGACGTCGGCGCCGAGTTCGGTGGCGACACGTGCGGCATGTGCTATCGCCTGCGGGTCGTAGGAGTCCTTTATCTTCGGACCGCGGGCGTATGCCATAACAAGGAGGGGCATCCCCCATTCGGCGCAGTCCCTGGAGATGCGCCCGACGTCCTCCAGCATATCGGGCTCCGTCTCGGCCCCTACGTTTATGTGTACGGAGACGGCGTCCGCCCCATTCTTGATTGCTTCATCGACGCTGGCTACGAGGACCTTGCTGTTGCTCGTGACCCCGAGATCGGTGGATGCGGAAAGGTGTAGTATGAGCCCTATATCGTTTCCGCTGCTCCTGTAGCTGTAGCGGATGAGGCCCTTGTGCATGAGGACTGCCGTGGCACCGCCGTTGGCTACGGCGTCCACGGTCTTCTTCATATCATAGAGGCCCTCGGTCGGTCCGATCGATATCCCATGGTCCATGGGTACTATGACGCAGTTCCCTGTGTTCCTATCCATTATCCTCTCGAGCCTAACGCTTTTTCCGAACATGATATCACCATGCTACGTGCTAGCACGCGACAAACCTGAGATTTATTTTAGTTTTACGCGCCCGCACATTAATGACACTATGTAACGAAAGGGAGTTATCTACTCATCGGGACTCATGTTCAATATTAGTCATTCGTCTTCTCATAAAGAGCATAAAGCTTTTAATGGGAACCTTGCTACACCGGTATAACGGGCTGATAGATCAGTTGGTTAGATCGCCTGCTTTGCAAGCAGGAGGTCGCGAGTTCGAATCTCGCTCAGTCCACTCAATTTTAATCCAATCTCGTCTGCTCGATTCAAATCCTATATCCGTTCATGTTTAGCGGATCTCGAAGATCAAGCCGAAGCATGCAAAATCCGAAAATGTGCATGATGAATCGTGTCAGGCACTGTTTGGACGATTGGAGAAAGGGTCCCGTCGGGATGTCCGACGGGATGAGTTTCAGGATTTTATCAGTCGAACTTGCCGACGACTGCTTTGATTCTACGGACTCCTGCGGCGGAGCTCTCCTCTTTCTTTATCTTGAATCCTTGGAGTTCCGACGTGTTCTTCACATGCGGTCCGCCGCAAATCTCGCAGGAGACATCACCTATCGTGTAGACCTTGACCATTTCGCCGTACTTGTCGGTGAAGACACCTATGGCTCCGCGATCCTTGGCCTCCTGGTATGTCATCTCCTCGCAGACCACGGGAATCGCAGCCTTGATGGCGTCGTTGACGAATTTCTCGATTTCAGCAAGCTCTTCGGGCGTGACCTTCCTGTCCAGGTTGAAATCGAATCTGAGCCTCTCAGCGGTGATGTTCGATCCCTTCTGCTGGATGTCGGGGGAGACGATCTTCCTGAGGGCGGCGTTGAGCAGATGGGTCGCGGTATGGAGCTTGGTCGTCTCAACGGCGTGGTCGGCGAGACCGCCTTTGAACTGCTGGTCGGCACCCATTCTGGAGTTCTCCTGATGGGCTTTGAAGCGCTCGTCGAAGTCCTTCTTGTCGACCTTCTTGCCCTGTTCCGCCGCGAGTTCCTGGGTTAGCTCGATCGGGAATCCGAACGTGTCGTAGAGACGGAAGACCGCGGCCCCGTCCAGAGTGTCGGAGTCGCCGGACTCGGCTATCATCTCGTTGAACCTCCTGAGTCCTTTCGCCAGGGTCTTGTGGAACTTCTCCTCCTCCGCTGTGAGGTTGGAGTAGATGAATTCGCTGTTCCTGGCGAGCTCAGGGTAGGCCTTGGAGTACTCGGATACTACGACCTCGGCGATCTGCTTCATGCAGACGTCGTCGACTCCGAGCTTGGAAAGGTATCTGCTGGCTCTGCGGATCAGTCTTCTGAGGATGTATCCCTGGCCTACTTTGGCCGGGACTACGCCGTCTCCGAGGATGAAAGTAGCAGCACGGATGTGGTCCGCAACAACTCTGAATGCTTTCGTGTCTTCGGGGTTGGAGCCGTACTTCTTGCCAGAGAGCTCTTCGATTTTGCCGATGATCCCGGAGAACAGAGGGGTATCGTAGACGGTCTCGACGCCGTTCAGGATACGGAGGATCCTTTCGAGTCCCATGCCCGTGTCGACATTCTTCTGTGCTAGAGGGACGAAGGAGCCGTCGGCCTGCTTGTTGTACTGCATGAATACGTTGTTCCAGATCTCCGTGTATTTGCCGCAGTGGCAGGAAGGTCCGCAGTTTGGACCGCACTTGGGACGTCCGTCGTCGTAGAAGATCTCGGTATCGGGTCCGCAGGGGCCGGTCTGTCCAGCAGGACCCCACCAGTTGTCCTCCATGCCGTAGAAGAAGATCTGGTCGTCCCTCAGTCCGTGGCTCTTCCAGAGTGCGGCGGTCTCGTCGTCGCGGGGGATGTTGCCCTCGCCCTTGAAGCAGGTGACGGCCAGGTGGTTCGGGTCGATCTTGAGGACCTTCGTGAGTAGGTCGTAGCTCCACTCTATGGACTCCTTTTTGAAGTAGTCTCCGAGCGACCAGTTGCCGAGCATCTCGAAGAATGTGAGGTGGCTCGCGTCGCCCACTTCGTCGATATCCCCTGTCCTCACGCATTTCTGGAAATCCGTGAGCCTCTTCCCGGCAGGGTGCTTCTCTCCGAGGAGGTACGGTACCAGCGGGTGCATACCTGCAGTGGTGAAGAGAACAGTCGGGTCGTTCTCGGGAATCAACGGCGCAGAGCTGATCTGCGCATGTCCGCGATCTTTGAAGAAATTGATGTAGGTCTCCCTCATTTCCTGAGCGTCCATGTTAACACCGATTCTATTGGTCCTGCTATATCGATTGTATAGATAACGATTGGTCCCCGCAGATGGCGGAACTCGCTGGACCGAGACCTTGGAGACCGCGTCATCGACACTGCCTTTGGCTATGATTACCTTGATGCCGGATTCCGAGAGGATGCTGCGGGGCATATCGCCGATTTCACTGGCGATAACGGTGCCGCACTCCGAGATGGAATCGATGATGTCTTTGATATGGCGCCTGTGTGAGTCTCCCGATACAGGGGTCGAGCTGTTCACGGATACTTCGCGGATGAATGAGGCCTTTTCCTCTTTTAAGGAGTAAATGCGGAATGAAGCTGCTCCGCCGAAACCACAGATGCGGTTCTTCCCGTCGGAAGCTACTGCTATCATAGACGGGTCACGTCCCACGGAGATTGGCTTTCCTCCGCATCCGGAGCCGCAACCGCTCAGATGAACGAATTCCTGGGATCTGTCCTCGCCCAGAAGACCGACGGCATCAGCGCGGCATTGACGGCAGTGCCTCATCATGCGGGCATCCAATTCGCAGCGGTCCATCATTTCTCTCCTTTCGGCAGGAGTGGGAGCACGAAGGTGTGCGAACGGCGTCCCCTCGACTGGTATGAGCGGCAATATGTTGACTATGTATGCGCCCAGGGACTTCACTTTCTTCACGAGAGACGGGATGTTCTCATCGTTGATTCCCGGTATCATGACGATGTTGACCTTGACGACCATGCCCATTTCCGCACACATCCTGATTCCTTCGCATTGACGGTAGAGAAGGGTGAGGGCACCCTCTTCGCCGGTGAGGCGTTCTCCGTTGAACATCACCGAGTTATAGATCTCGGCACCGATGGAGGGATCGGAAGCGTTCATAGTCACCGTGACGAACCTCACTCCCAGATCGTAGAGTCTTTTTGCGGAGTCCGGAAGGGCCAGACCGTTTGTGGATATGCAGGCATTGAGATCAGGAAACCTTTCCTTGATCAGTTTGAGCGATTCGAATGTCTCTTCGTTGGCTAGCGGATCCCCGGGTCCCGCTATTCCGACAACCGAAAGGTTGGGGATCTTGGATTTGACGATGGCGATTTTCTCTACCGCCTGTTCGGGAGTGAGAACTTCGCTGGTGACGCCGGGACGGGATTCGTTGCAGCAATCGAATTTCCTGTTGCAATAGTTGCATTGAATATTGCAGCGAGGTGCGACAGGTATGTGCATCCGGGCGAAATGGAGGTGGGCCTTCTCGTTGAAGCACGGATGATTATCGATAGCCGATTGAAGTTTTGGATCCAGCGACATGCGATTTTCCCATTCATAAGCTATATTATATAATCTCGATACGAGAGAATGGAAATGATAACGCCGTTAATAAGATACTGACGGCAATCAGTGAGAGAGTGCAGGCATGGACTATATGGAATCGATAATGAGCGACCTCAATAGCAACCTCGCAGCCGCGAAGGTTCCATTGAACGATATGATGGATGGCGATCGCAGATACAAGATGCGTGATGGATCGGAGATCGAGGTGCCCGAGGAGCAGGTAGAAAGAATCTGGGCGGCTTGCGATGACGCGACAAGGATTCGGCTGAAGCTGCCGATATACATATCTACCGATGTTTCCGGCGAAGTCGCGGCATGGAAGGTGGAGGGGACGGCCGAGGTTGCGGCGATTGCAGGCATATTGAACAAAACGGTCCATGTACCTGGTTTTTTGAGGCTTTACTACCCGGATTTGAAGGAATTGAGGCGTTTGATACCCGATTGTATCATCGCAGTTTTCAAACCTTAAAGAAAACTATAAGTACAAGTGCGTGATGGAGGAGCCTGCGCGAAACGAAATCGCGTGGCTGGTCACGAAGATGGCCGGTCGAGAAGAATCGCATTGATTCCCGCCTTCGTCGGAAGTCTTATATACTTCCCTCGTCTACGCGGGTTTCACGCCTGCCGAGAACTCGGCAAGGATTCACAATCATGCACCCGGACAGAGATCCTGTTTCGGGGAAGAGGTGTAGGGCTCCGTTAACGGAGGATGAGAGCGGATCAAGCCCGATGACCACCATTCATACGAAACCTGGACGTGTGCTAGATCATACGCCAGCGGCGATGCTACGCCGTATGGGGGATGGTTCGGCTAGAGCGCTGAAGAAGGTCGTGTCAAGCTGCGATATGCGTCGGGTAGGTGCAAGAAGCCTATGATCCGACGATTACCTAATGGGACTTCCTATTCTTCGGAATAATCAGTAATGATTGGGAACGCGGGGGATTGAAGCATCTTAGTACCCGCAGGAAAAGAAATCAACCGAGATACCGTTATTAAAGGCGATCGAACGCGGTATAGGGCAATCCGAATCCCTACCGAAAGGCAAGGGAGATGTGGAGTTATAGACTCGTTTACACCTAAGTCCAAATACTCAAACTTGGCTGGAAAGCCAGGCCATAGAGGGTGATAGCCCCTTAGAGGAAGGTGGATATGGTGATTTTCGATGTTCTCGAGTAGTGTGCGTTGGATATCGCGCATGAATTTGGGAGGCATTCACTTCCAACCCTAAATACGTCTCTAGTCCGATAGTGCAGTAGTAGCGTGAGCGAAGACTGAAAAGTACCCTTAACGGGAGGTCAAAAGACCTGAAACCATACGGTCAAAGATTTAAATAGCATCAAAGGGAAGAAGCCAATTATTGGTGGACCAGTGTTATTTTGTTCGTTTCGAAAAACGATCCAGGGAGTTCTGGTCATTGGCGAGGTTAACTATTCAATTAGGTAGCCGAAGGGAAACCGATTGCCCGCAGCTTTTTGCGAGGGGCAACGTGTGCTCGCGTGGAGTCAATGGTGCGGATACCCGAAGCCGGTCGATCTATGCCTGAGCAGGATGAAGCCTCTCGAAGGGGAGGTGGAGGTCCGAACCAGTTCTGATGTGCAAATCGTTTGGATGACTTGGGTATAGGGGTGAAAGGCCAATCTAGGCCGGAAATAGCTGGTTCCCCCCGAAACTAGTCGCAGCTAGACCTCGATCGAGGTGGAATGTGAGGTAGAGCACCGATTGGGTGCTTAGGGGAAGAAATTCCTCGGCATCTTGTCAAACTCCGAACTTGCGTTCATCGTAGACGTCGGGTGTGAGGCCATCCGGGGTAAGCTTGGTGGCCATAAGGGAAACAACCCAGACTATAGTTAAGGTCCCTAAATTTCGGTCAAGTGTAATACGAAATGGTGTCGGCGGTCTAAAACAACCGGGAGGTGGGCTTAGAAGCAGCCATCCTTCAAAGATAGCGTAACAGCTCACCGGTCTAGATCGTGGGCCCAGAAAATGGACGGGGCTAAACCGAGTACCGATACTATAGGATACTGCAAAGTAATTCGGTAGGGGGGCGTGGTGCATGGGCAGAAGCAGGGCTGTGAAGTCCTGTGGACCGTGTACCAACGAGGATCCTGGAGAGAGTAGCAGCAAAGCACGGTGAGAATCCGTGTCGCCGCAGGGGCAAGGGTTCCTTGGCAATGTTCGTCAGCCAAGGGTTAGTCGATCCTAAGGTAACTCTTAATCGAAGTTATCGAATGGGAAACAGGTTAATATTCCTGTACCAGTAAGATCTTTGCCTATGCAGTTAGTTCGGGATAGCTGGAGTACGCCAGTCAGCGTATCTAAGTGCCGAATCCGATGAAGAACCGTAATGGTGAGAAGTTGGAGAATGCATGATGGGGCAAGCGTAAGCTTGCTTCCGGTAATTCCTGGATTCCGTGAAACCTGTATAGTTACAATCTTATTGTTCGTACCAAGAACCGACACAGGTGTCCCTAGGTGAGTAGCCTAAGGCGTGTTAGCATAATCGTGGCGAGGGAACTCGGCAAATTAGCCCTGTAACTTCGGGATAAGGGGTGCCAGCAGTGAGAGCTGCTGGTCGCAGTGACAAGAGAACACCGACTGTTTAATAAAAACATAGGTCTCTGCTAGTTCGAAAGGATGTGTATAGAGGCCGAAGCCTGCCCAGTGTCGGCATCTGAAAATCTGTTACAACGGATCGAAGGACCGATAAACGGCGGGGGTAACTATGACCCTCTTAAGGTAGCGTAATACCTTGTCGCTTAATTGGCGACTTGCATGAAGGCTCAACGAGTGTTCTACTGTCCCCGCCATGACGCTAGTGAAATCAATCAGTCTGGTGCACAATCCAGACCCCTCCATCTGAAAGCGAAGACCCCATGGAGTTTCACTGCAACCTGTTGTTGTTGTAAGAATTGGCATGTGTAGGGTAGGCGGGAGACGTTACCCAGGAAGGTGCGCTAGCATCTCTCCGAGTCACCGATGAAACACCGCCCTTGCAAGTTTTTACGACTCACCTCTCCGGAGGAACAGCTATAGGCAGGCAGTTCGGGTGGGGCGCCACGCCCTCAAAAAGATAACAAGGGTGCCCAAAGGTTGGCTCAGGTAGGTCAGAAATCTACCGAAGAATGTAAGGGTATAAGCCAGCTTGACTCGGAACCAGACAATAGGGTTCGGAGATAGGAAACTAAGGCCTAACGAACCAATCAACCTCCTGAATGGGGGTGATTGATGTCAGAAAAATTACCCTGGGGATAATTGAGTTGTCACGAGCAAGAGTTCACATCGACCTCGTGGCTTGCTACTTCGCTGTCGGCTCTCCCTATCCTGGTGGTGCAGCAGCTGCCAAGGGTGGGGTTGTTCGCCCATTAAAAGGGATCGTGAGCTGGGTTTAAAACGTCGCGAGACAGTTTTGTTGCTTTTTGATGGAGGTGTTGGTACCTGATGAGAAGGACCCTTTAGTACGAGAGGAACAGGGGTTCGTCGCCTCTAGTTTATCAGTTGTCTGACAAGGCATGCTGAGTAGCCACGCGGTAGTGGATAAGAGCTGAAGGCATCTAAGCTCGAAGCCATCTTAAAAAAGAGGTACCCATAGAACGCTCATAAATGATGAGTTCGATAGAAGCCGGATGTAAGTATCGAGGTTCGCCGAGATATTCAGTCCTGGCTTACTAATGTTCTTTGACGTCGCTGGGGTGTGATCTAGCAGTTAAACAGGTTCCGTATGAAAAATCTCATCCTCCAATCTCCATTCTATTTTGCTTATTCGGTTAATTGGTTAATCAATTATTTTGTCGTTTTCCGGGTCTAATTTAGATATTTGACTTCCATATTGTCATTCTGGCGTTATATTCACGCTTCTTCTGGTGACAGTTTCTGCTACTTTAATCCCATTTTTTCCTATACGAAAGGTGATGGATAGAAGAAAAAACTACGAATTTGGCCGCTTTCATACTATGATGCGCCGGAAACCCCTTGTTTTGATCTCGTTTTGAATAGGTGTGATTTGCATATTCAACTGCCTTCATATGGTTTCGATTTCGTAATTTCTGTTCTCTAGGTCTTGGAGTACATAGTCTCGATCATTGTCGAGATAATGTCTTTTCAGGGGCTGGTCATTTATCTATTGCTTCTTGAGATGGAATATGATTGTTCCAACTACATTCGTGATTACATGTTCCTCGAGACATCGCTGAGGCTACATCTCGACCATTACAAGCAGCAGGACAAGCCTTCATCCTCCTGAAGCTAAATGTCGCGTTGGTTCGGTTCCTCTTGTTCATATTTCAAGGGACATCGCTAAGATGCTCTGCTGCAATGTTGCTGTCCGGCAGGTGCATAATCGATGGCAGATCCTCTGTACGATTGAAGTATTATGATTTGAGCGGATCCGATCGATATTCTGTTGACACTCTTGATTCTTGAATCCGGAAACGATATGGAGATCGATCTCAACAGTGAGCCAGAATGAGATCGATGATGTAATCGAGCTTCTGGATTCTAGTGATAGTACAGTTCCGGAGTCATTTCGCAGATCCGCAGGACGTTGACAGCTGGGCTAGTGCAATTGGGGCCGACGAATCGTTGCTTAAGCTGTATGATTGGTTTTAGCAATCCAATACACTTTCTTTTGCAGCGAATTTCCATCTTCCTCATGGCTGTCGCTTCCTCTTTTTCATCCTCGTTGAATTTTCCTTGTGCCATTTGACATCTCCATCGTCGCCAATTAATTCCGATTTAATTGTCTTATTAGAATAGTTTCTTCAATTTTAGTAAAATATTACATTAATGCAATCACAATAAAGTAAATTATATATACAAGGTCCATATTCAGTGGATTTCGCGAGAAAGCGCAAAGAGAGATTGCGTGGCTGGTCACGAAGATGGCCGGTCGAGAAGAATCGCATTGATTCCCGCCTTCGTCGGAAGTCTTATATACTTCCCTCGTCTACGCGGGTTTCACGCCTGCCGAGAACTCGGCAAGGATTCACAATCATGCACCCGGACAGAGATCCTGTTTCGGGGAAGAGGTGTAGGGCTCCGTTAACGGAGGATGAGAGCGGATCAAGCCCGATGACCACCATTCATACGAAACCTGGACGTGTGCTAGATCATACGCCAGCGGCGATGCTACGCCGTATGGGGGATGGTTCGGCTAGAGCGCTGAAGAAGGTCGTGTCAAGCTGCGATATGCGTCGGGTAGGTGCAAGAAGCCTATGATCCGACGATTACCTAATGGGACTTCCTATTCTTCGGAATAATCAGTAATGATTGGGAACGCGGGGGATTGAAGCATCTTAGTACCCGCAGGAAAAGAAATCAACCGAGATACCGTTATTAAAGGCGATCGAACGCGGTATAGGGCAATCCGAATCCCTACCGAAAGGCAAGGGAGATGTGGAGTTATAGACTCGTTTACACCTAAGTCCAAATACTCAAACTTGGCTGGAAAGCCAGGCCATAGAGGGTGATAGCCCCTTAGAGGAAGGTGGATATGGTGATTTTCGATGTTCTCGAGTAGTGTGCGTTGGATATCGCGCATGAATTTGGGAGGCATTCACTTCCAACCCTAAATACGTCTCTAGTCCGATAGTGCAGTAGTAGCGTGAGCGAAGACTGAAAAGTACCCTTAACGGGAGGTCAAAAGACCTGAAACCATACGGTCAAAGATTTAAATAGCATCAAAGGGAAGAAGCCAATTATTGGTGGACCAGTGTTATTTTGTTCGTTTCGAAAAACGATCCAGGGAGTTCTGGTCATTGGCGAGGTTAACTATTCAATTAGGTAGCCGAAGGGAAACCGATTGCCCGCAGCTTTTTGCGAGGGGCAACGTGTGCTCGCGTGGAGTCAATGGTGCGGATACCCGAAGCCGGTCGATCTATGCCTGAGCAGGATGAAGCCTCTCGAAGGGGAGGTGGAGGTCCGAACCAGTTCTGATGTGCAAATCGTTTGGATGACTTGGGTATAGGGGTGAAAGGCCAATCTAGGCCGGAAATAGCTGGTTCCCCCCGAAACTAGTCGCAGCTAGACCTCGATCGAGGTGGAATGTGAGGTAGAGCACCGATTGGGTGCTTAGGGGAAGAAATTCCTCGGCATCTTGTCAAACTCCGAACTTGCGTTCATCGTAGACGTCGGGTGTGAGGCCATCCGGGGTAAGCTTGGTGGCCATAAGGGAAACAACCCAGACTATAGTTAAGGTCCCTAAATTTCGGTCAAGTGTAATACGAAATGGTGTCGGCGGTCTAAAACAACCGGGAGGTGGGCTTAGAAGCAGCCATCCTTCAAAGATAGCGTAACAGCTCACCGGTCTAGATCGTGGGCCCAGAAAATGGACGGGGCTAAACCGAGTACCGATACTATAGGATACTGCAAAGTAATTCGGTAGGGGGGCGTGGTGCATGGGCAGAAGCAGGGCTGTGAAGTCCTGTGGACCGTGTACCAACGAGGATCCTGGAGAGAGTAGCAGCAAAGCACGGTGAGAATCCGTGTCGCCGCAGGGGCAAGGGTTCCTTGGCAATGTTCGTCAGCCAAGGGTTAGTCGATCCTAAGGTAACTCTTAATCGAAGTTATCGAATGGGAAACAGGTTAATATTCCTGTACCAGTAAGATCTTTGCCTATGCAGTTAGTTCGGGATAGCTGGAGTACGCCAGTCAGCGTATCTAAGTGCCGAATCCGATGAAGAACCGTAATGGTGAGAAGTTGGAGAATGCATGATGGGGCAAGCGTAAGCTTGCTTCCGGTAATTCCTGGATTCCGTGAAACCTGTATAGTTACAATCTTATTGTTCGTACCAAGAACCGACACAGGTGTCCCTAGGTGAGTAGCCTAAGGCGTGTTAGCATAATCGTGGCGAGGGAACTCGGCAAATTAGCCCTGTAACTTCGGGATAAGGGGTGCCAGCAGTGAGAGCTGCTGGTCGCAGTGACAAGAGAACACCGACTGTTTAATAAAAACATAGGTCTCTGCTAGTTCGAAAGGATGTGTATAGAGGCCGAAGCCTGCCCAGTGTCGGCATCTGAAAATCTGTTACAACGGATCGAAGGACCGATAAACGGCGGGGGTAACTATGACCCTCTTAAGGTAGCGTAATACCTTGTCGCTTAATTGGCGACTTGCATGAAGGCTCAACGAGTGTTCTACTGTCCCCGCCATGACGCTAGTGAAATCAATCAGTCTGGTGCACAATCCAGACCCCTCCATCTGAAAGCGAAGACCCCATGGAGTTTCACTGCAACCTGTTGTTGTTGTAAGAATTGGCATGTGTAGGGTAGGCGGGAGACGTTACCCAGGAAGGTGCGCTAGCATCTCTCCGAGTCACCGATGAAACACCGCCCTTGCAAGTTTTTACGACTCACCTCTCCGGAGGAACAGCTATAGGCAGGCAGTTCGGGTGGGGCGCCACGCCCTCAAAAAGATAACAAGGGTGCCCAAAGGTTGGCTCAGGTAGGTCAGAAATCTACCGAAGAATGTAAGGGTATAAGCCAGCTTGACTCGGAACCAGACAATAGGGTTCGGAGATAGGAAACTAAGGCCTAACGAACCAATCAACCTCCTGAATGGGGGTGATTGATGTCAGAAAAATTACCCTGGGGATAATTGAGTTGTCACGAGCAAGAGTTCACATCGACCTCGTGGCTTGCTACTTCGCTGTCGGCTCTCCCTATCCTGGTGGTGCAGCAGCTGCCAAGGGTGGGGTTGTTCGCCCATTAAAAGGGATCGTGAGCTGGGTTTAAAACGTCGCGAGACAGTTTTGTTGCTTTTTGATGGAGGTGTTGGTACCTGATGAGAAGGACCCTTTAGTACGAGAGGAACAGGGGTTCGTCGCCTCTAGTTTATCAGTTGTCTGACAAGGCATGCTGAGTAGCCACGCGGTAGTGGATAAGAGCTGAAGGCATCTAAGCTCGAAGCCATCTTAAAAAAGAGGTACCCATAGAACGCTCATAAATGATGAGTTCGATAGAAGCCGGATGTAAGTATCGAGGTTCGCCGAGATATTCAGTCCTGGCTTACTAATGTTCTTTGACGTCGCTGGGGTGTGATCTAGCAGTTAAACAGGTTCCGTATGAAAAATCTCATCCTCCAATCTCCATTCTATGTTTCCATTTCTGATTTATACACCATGTCTGATTTCGCCTTAATGTCGATAATCAGGATTCCTTCTTCTGTCCCTTTTGATTCCAATATCTTTCTCGTTACAGGTGCGAGGCCGATCCTTGTTGATACTGGCTCCGGGCTGGATTCAACAGCTGTCATTGCCCGCATCCGTTCATTTTCCAATGTGGATCCGGTTGCCATTGTTCTCACTCATTGCCATTACGATCATATAGGCGGTCTCAAGGATATGATCCAGGCTTTCGGATGTCCTGCATATTCCGGTATCCGCGATTCTCCATACATTCGCAGCGGAGATTCCGAACACACTCTATCCACCATGTTCGGTTCCACCCTATCTCCGCTTGGTGTTTCGGATGCTCCGGAAGGCTTCACTTTCGATACCGGGGATTCAGTTCTGAGAGTCATAGAGACTCCCGGGCACACGGAGGGAAGCATCTGTCTGTACGACGATTCTAACGGTTCCCTGATTTCTGGCGATACGCTCTTCATGAACGGCTTCGGAAGAGTCGATTTCCCCGGGGGCTCCATGGATAGCATGCGGTCTTCGCTATCCAAGCTTAGTAACATTGACATAAGGGGACTGTTTCCGGGTCATGGCAACGCGTGCGAACGCTATATCCCCGACTATCTCGCCGGGGTCCTCAGAATGGCAGGTGTTTGAATGAAGATAATTAAGTGCGACTACTCACACGGCTTCGACGCCCAGTGCGATGATGCCGTCGCCATGGCCGCTGAGGACGTGGCTTCCGGAAAGCTCATTGTTTACCCTACTGAGACCGTCTACGGCATCGGTGCCGACATCTACAACGAGGCGGCCGTGAAGAATCTCTATGTCGTGAAGAACAGGCCGTTCGACATGCCCCTCTCAGTAGCGGTCTCCGACAAGGCCATGCTCGAGAGGGTCGCGGTTCTTAATGAGAATGCCGACAAGCTCATCAAGGCGTTCCTTCCCGGTCCTCTTACAATCATCATCAAGAAGCAGCCTGATGTTCCCGATATAGTCACTTCCTCTTCGCAGAAGGTTGGAATACGTATTCCTGACAACAGGTTCGCTCTAGAACTCATCAGGCGTACCGGCCCCATAATCGCCACTTCGGCCAATCTCCATTCCCACCCTGACGCTGTGGATGTGGATTCGGCCATCACTGATTTCGGCGACGCCGTAGACACCTATATCGATGCAGGACGTTGCACCATAGGCCAGCCATCCACAATCGTTTGGTTGATGGACAAGCAGGTGGAGATTGTCCGTCAAGGTGCTATCCCTGCCGACAAGATCAAAGAGGTCCTCGGATGCTGAGCTCAGAGGATTTGGAGAAGCTGAGGAAGGCCGGGCGCGTCTCTGGAGAGGCCAGAGAGCTGGGTCTTTCTCTTGTCGCTGAGGGTGTCAAGCTCTACGATGTCGCTCAGGAGGTGGAGGGCTATATCCGCGCCCATGGATGCGGACTCGCTTTCCCCTGCAATATCAGTCGGAACGAGATCGCAGCCCATTACACCCCCACATGCAACGATAAGACTGTGTTTGAGCTCGGTGACGTAGTCAAGGTCGACTGCGGAGCGGAACTGGATGGTTTCGTCGGTGATACCGCCGGTACCGTCGAGGTCGGTACCAAGAGGTACACGGAGCTCGTCGAGACTTCGAAGAGGGCCAGGAATACCGTTGCCGAATTCATCGGAGACGGTGTCACTCTCGGAGAGATCGGGAGGGCTGTGCAGATGAGCATCAATCGCGATGGATTCGTACCCATCGAGAATCTCTGCGGTCATCAGATCGAAAGATACAACCTCCATGCGGGAATGTCTGTTCCCAGCTACGATTCTGGGGATTCACAGGCAATCAAAGCCGGTATGACCGTGGCCATCGAGCCTTTCGCTACGGATGGAAAAGGTTATGTCGTAGATGGCAAGTTCGGGAACATCGTCCGTATCGCAAGAGACAGGCCTTTGGCGGATCCCAAAGCGCAGGAGTTCCTCGACTATGTCAAGGAGGAGTTCCACCAGTTCCCGTTCTGTGCGAGGAGCTGCGAGTTCCCTGATGCGGAGAAACACGTCCGCAACCTCATGCGTCACGGTGTGCTCGCAGGATATGCGACGCTCGTTGAAGCCGGCGGTGGAATGGTGTCTCAGCATGAGTACACGTTCTATATCGACGGTCATAGAGGAGAGGTCACCACTCTTCCTTGAAACCCCCTTACCCAATGCTGGAGTTGCCAAGCCTGGTCAAAGGCGAAGGACTCAAGATCCTTTCTCGTAGGAGTTCGCCGGTTCGAATCCGGCCTCCAGCACCATTTCATTCAATTACTGGTCTATGCGCACATCTTCAATGCGATTCGATCTACATCGGCCCTTCGGTTTTTTCTGAAGGGGCGGTATTTCTGAAGCTGTTCGTCCATTTCTTCAGATCCCATGTTCGCCCATGGATGATCGGCGGATTCTGCTCACCCATCATAAAACCGTAAGCGTCCAGTCCTTTTTCTCCATGCGACTGTGTTGATTAATACCGAAGGTTGCCGAGATAGTCTTCCTGGATGCGGGCG
>ERZ808246.413-NODE-413-length-36391-cov-5.470773_pt1 | contig 36391 bp, 22 predicted proteins | sample MGYA00521083_ERZ808246 | MGnify/ENA primary metagenome ERZ808246 (study PRJEB31516, sample SAMN03275577) | gut metagenome | biome: mammalia-associated habitat; material: feces | host: Papio cynocephalus | place: Kenya | collected 2012-07-07 ...
AACGTGCGGAGCGCTATCAGTTCACTTGGCCAGACAAGAGCAAGGCGATTCTCCTTGCCAACTCCCCCGTCAATGCCACTCTTCGCCCTTGTCGTGAAGAGAGCGTTGATTTCGACAATACCCAAAACCTCTATATCGAGGGCGACAACCTCGATGTGTTGAAGTGTCTCAAGGAGACTTATCTCCACAAGGTGAAAATGATTTACATCGACCCACCTTACAATACAGGAAACGACTTTGTTTATGAGGACGACTTTGCCCAGTCGTCTACAGAATACCTCGCCAACTCTGGTCTGTATGACGAGCAAGGTAACCGTATGTTTACCAATGCCGAAAGCAATGGTAGATTCCACACCGATTGGCTCAATATGATTTATCCGAGATTGAAGGTGGCAAGGGACTTGCTGACAGATGATGGAGTGATATTTATTTCGATTGATGATAATGAGGTGGAGAACCTCAGAAAGGTTTGCGATGAAGTGTTTGGAGAACAGAACTTTGTAGGAAATATTATCTGGCAATCTCGTACTTCCATTTCTAACGACGATGAGATTTCCACAAATCATAATCATACAATTATTTATTCTAAGAATAGAGAGCAACTTACATTTGGTGGAGAAGATATAGACGAATCTGATTATATAAATCCTGACAACGACCCACGTGGTCCCTGGAAACTCGTGCCTATTGATGCCAATCATGTAGGAGGTGATACAAAATATCCTATTCGCAATCCCAAGACGGGAATTGATTATTATCCACCAAATGGTCGTATTTGGTGTTATAATAAGTCTACGTTAGATAAATTGATGGAAGATAATAGGATTAAATTTGGAATTACAGATGACTCGTCACCTAAACGAAAGCTATTTTTGAAAGAAAGAATAGCTAAAGGGGATACAAAAACTCCAAGTTCAATACTATTAGATGCAGGAACGACCAAAACAGGAACTACAGAAATCATGAAGTTATTCAATAATCAGAAAGTATTTGATTATCCCAAGCCAACAACTCTTCTAACTAGATTAATGCAATATGGTTTTATAAAAAATGAAGACATAATCTTAGACTTCTTTTCAGGGTCTGGAACTACAGCACATGCAACTTGGCTTTATAATTTGAACCGAGAAACAAATGCAAAATTTGTTCTTGTCCAATTACCAGAAAACTTAGATAAGGCATTGGTGTCAGCGAGCACAGATGCAAAAAAAACTATACGCTGCGCAATAGCAATGTTAGATTCTATAAACAAGCCACATCTATTGACAGAGGTAGCAAAGGAGCGCATTCGTCGTGCCGGCAAGAAAATCAAGGAGGAATCTCCTTTGACCACCCAAGACCTCGACACAGGCTTCCGCGTCTTGAAACTCGACTCCACAAACATGGAGAACATCTATTATTCTCCAAAGGACATTTCGCAAGCCGACCTCTTTACTCAGGTTGACAACGTGAAGTCTGACCGCACAGGCGAAGACTTGCTCTTCCAAGTGATGCTCGAACTCGGTGCCACCCTCGACTCGAAGATAGAATCGACTATGGTGGATGGGAAAACTATCTACAATGTTGCCGAAGGCTACCTCGTGGCTTGCTTCGACATGGACGTTACCGACGAGGTGGTTACTGCCATCGCCAAGATGCAACCTGTCTACGCCGTGCTCCGCGACACCAGCATGAAGAACGATGCCACGGCAACGAACTTCGAGCAAATCTTCAAGACCTATTCGCCAGATACGACAACAAGAATAATATGATGATTTGGATTTTAAACGACAATAGAGACAATGAGGGACAATAGGTTTCACCTCGTTCAAATCTTGTAGCAAGAAAGAATTGTCTCTATAGTCTCCATTGTCGTTAAAATAAAAAAAGAATATGAAGTTAAAGTTTAAGATACAACAATACCAGACCGATGCCGTCGATAGCGTGGTGAACGTGTTTAAGGGACAGCCCAACCAAGCCAACTTGTCTTATAGAATGGACAAGGGAAAGGTGTATGTCGTGGATAGCAAGACACACAACAGCAAGATGGTGCAAACCACCCTCACCTATGACGACGACGGCTTGGGGTATAAGAACAACCGTCTCGTTATCGATGGACTGTCGCTCTTCGACAACATCCACCAGGTGCAGACAGAGAACAATATCCACCTGGACGAAGAACTCTGCTGCAAGCTTGGCGCCTGCCAGCTCGACGTGGAGATGGAAACAGGAACAGGAAAGACCTACGTCTATATCAAGACCATGTTTGAACTGAACAAGCATTATGGTTGGACAAAATTTATCGTAGTCGTACCGAGTGTAGCCATCCGCGAAGGAGTGAAGAAGAGTTTCGACATCACCGTAGACCACTTCATGGAGCAATACGGCAAAAAGGCACGTTATTTTATTTATGACAGCAGCAGTCTCAACGACATCGATACCTTCTCGCAGTCTAACGACATTAGCGTGATGATTATCAACACTCAGGCTTTCAACACAATAAAAGAAGGAGCAAAAAACAAGGCAGCCCGTATAATAAATAGCGAGAGAGATGAGTTCGGCTCCCGCAAACCAATCGCCGTGCTTGCCGCAAACAACCCTATCATCATCCTCGACGAGCCGCAGAAGATGGGAGGCAACGCCACGCAGACCGCCCTCAAAGCCTTCAATCCCCTCTTCACGCTCAACTACTCCGCCACCCACAAGGAGCACCACAACACGGTGTATGTGCTCGATGCCCTCGATGCCTACAACCACAAACTGGTGAAGAAGATAGAGGTGGTGGGCTTCGAACTGAAGAACCTGAAGGGAACCGACAGCTACATCTACTTCGCCGAACTCCTGCTCTCCAAGGACAAGGCACCGCAAGTGCGCCTGGAGATGGAGCAACAGAGCCAAGGCACAGGTACCATCAAGCGCATCTACAAGAAGTTGGGCGAGGGCGACGACCTCTACAGCGAGTCGGGATTCATGGAGCAATACAAGGGCTTTCAGATTACCGACATCGTAGTAGATAGTCTGCACCCAGCCCGTAGTCAAGTAAAATTCGGCAACGGCGTAACCCTCCTGTTGAAGGAAGTAATCGGCAACGTAACCGCCGACCACAAGGCTCGCATCCAGATACGAGAGACCATCAAGGCACACTTCCGCAAGGAGAGCCAGCTCTTCCACCGTGGCATCAAGTGCCTCTCGCTCTTCTTCATCGACGAAGTAGCGAAGTACCGACAGTACGACGAGGACGGCAACGCCATGCTCGGCAGATATGGCGAGATATTCGAACAGGAGTATCGTGCCGAACTGAACGAGAACCAGAACATGTACGACCCTGCCTACATGCAGTATCTCAGCTGCATTTCCGTAGGCAAGACCCACGAAGGCTATTTCTCCATCGACCCGAAGACCAAGCGAGTGAAGGACAGCGGCGACAAGAAGGGAGAAGGCAGCGACGACGTATCAGCCTACGACCTCATCATGAAGGACAAGGAGCGACTCTTGAGCCTCGACCCCACCTATTCGCCCGTGCGCTTCATCTTCTCCCACTCCGCCCTGAGGGAAGGATGGGACAACCCGAACATCTTCCAGATTTGTTCGCTTCGCCAAGCCAACAGCATCTCGCAGAAGCGACAGGAGGTGGGACGTGGCTTGCGCCTCTGCGTAGATAACAAGGGCATCAGACAGGATGCCGACACCCTGCAAGGTCAGGTTCACAACATCAACCGCCTCACCGTCATCGCCTCGGAGGGCTACGCCGACTTCGTGAGCGACCTGCAGAAGAATATCTCGGAAGACCTGTACGACCGTCCGAAGGTAGCCGACCCAGAGTATTTCGAGGGCAAGACCTTCACCATCGAGGACGGCAGCCGCCACAGCATCACCAAGCAGGAGGCGAACAAGATATACTTCTATCTTGCCACCAACAGCTACATTGATGCCGACAACCATGTAACCGATGCCTATCGCACAGCCTCAGCCGACGGCACCCTCGCCGCACTGCCTACGGAGATTCAGCCTTACGGCAAGTGGATTCACAAGTTGGTACAGGGCATTTGGAATCCATCGGCACTCGACGGCATGATAGAGGACGGCAGCAAACCGCAGACACCAGAAAATAAGCTGAACGAGAACTTCAACAAGAAGGAGTTCCAGGAACTTTGGAACCGCATCAACCACAAGTATGCCTACACCGTGAGCTTCGACAGCAAGGAGCTGATAGAGAAAGCGGTGGCAGCCATCGATAAGGAGCTGAACGTCTCGCAGTTGAGTTATGTGGTGACGAGAGGCGTACAGCGAGACGACCTGAAGCACGATGACATGGGGCACGGCGGCAAAGGCATGATGGTGCAGGAGGAGATGCAGCACGACGACTTGAACACCGACGTGGTGAGTACCGTGAAGTACGACCTATTAGGCAAGATTGCCGCCAACACCAAGTTGACCCGCAAGACCATCGCCACCATCCTGACAAGCATCCTGCCGAGCAAGTTCGACATGTACAAGATGAACCCTGAGGAGTTCATCCGCCGAGTGAGTCGATTGATACTGGAGCAGAAGGCAACCATCATCGTGGACCACATCAGCTACAACGAGATAGAGGGCAGTTATGATTCTGCAATATTCACGGAAGAAAAGCATACTTCGCTTGACAAAGCTTACGAGGGAAAGAAGAGTATTGTAGATTGGGTGTTTACCGATGGTACGGCTAAGATGAGCGTAGAGAGAAAGTTTGTAACCGACCTTGATACTTCTTCTGATGTTGCTGTCTATGCCAAGTTGCCAAAAGGCTTCCATATTCCTACGCCAGTGGGTAATTACTCCCCCGACTGGGCGATAGCCTTCAAGGAGGGTACGGTAAAACACGTCTATTTTGTGGCAGAGACAAAGGGCAGCATGTCTTCGCTGGACCTGCGAGAGATAGAGAAAGGCAAGATTGCCTGTGCCGACAAACTTTTCGAGCAGTTGTCGGGTTCAGGGATATACTACCACAAGGTGACCGACTATGACGAACTGATGAAATGGGTGAAGTGATGGTCAACGACAATAGAGACAATGTTAGACAACATAGATATGATTAAAAAACAACAAATACAACTCATACAATAAGTACAACCTCTGCGTTTTGGCAAGCATGAAGGTTGTTTAGGTTGTATGTGTTGTAAAGGTTGTTTTTATATAATATGTGTCGTCTCTATTGTCTCCATTGTCGTTAATTTCTATTCCTTGTCGTATTACAAAAAATTTTTGGATTCATATTTATAATTATTAGTGGAACTACCGAAACAGATAAATAACACGAGCGAACGATTGGTAGACGACCTCAAGGCGCAGTTGTCCACCAAGAGCCGGGTGAGCATTGCCGCCGCTTCTTTCTCCATCTATGCCTTATGGACTATATCTGTTGGCGCAGAGACTTGGCAGCTGACCAAGAAGAGCTGCAGATGCTCCTCTTGATGCTGAGCGACATCACGCCCGAGCACGACAGCAAGCTACAGATGCTCATCATTGTTCGTGGACAACATCGAGCAGATAGTTTGGCTCTACAAGTTGGCACCAAGCAATCTACACATCACCGACGGGAAGGAGGTGCATGAGATAGCCGTCTTTCTTGTAAAACAAAAACAGGCAACCGACTGTCAAGAACTCCTCCGTTTCATTGACGTTCAGATGCCTCGCCACACATTGTTTATCTTGCAACAAGGAGAGAGCTTTCGCTTGCTCGTAAATTACAAGCGATGGAAAGACTCTAATGTCGGTACGTTTGATGTTGTTAAATCTTTTGCAACACAATGGTTGACGGCACAGTTGCTCATTCTTCGGATAGATGATACACAGTCTATGGACATGCTCTATGAATCATTGGTGCGTCAAGTTGCCTCTTCTCAGATTTTTTCTTCTCAACAAAATTTGTATCAAGCGGTGATGGAGACACAAGAAGTTGAGGCTATCAAGAAAGAGATGGAAAGTGTAAAAAAACGGGAAACGAGGGAACGGCAGCCACAGAAGAAGTTTGCGTTGCACAAAGAGTATCTTAGGTTGAAAGAGCTGTTGGATAATTTGTAAATCATCAGTAAGATTAGCGGACAGTATGAAGTCTATACTTTCCGCTAATCTTTTAAAGAATGTCTGTTTACAGTTCTACACTCTCAATCTTCAGCTTTATCATTCCTGCCGGTACACGAACGTCGACAATATCGCCGGCTTTCTTGCCGAGCAGAGCCTCAGCAATGGGCGACTTGATACTGATTTTGCCCTCACGCAAGTTTGCTTCGTGTGGACTGACGATAGTATAGTCCATACTCTTGCCGGCAGCAACATTGGTAATCCTAACCTTGCTGAGCAATCCAACGCTATCGCTCTTTAACTTAGACTTGTCGATAACACGGGCATTTTCAAGTATGCGCTGAAGAAAACGTGCCCTTCCCATAAGTCGACCCTGTTCGCGTTTTGCAGCGTGATATTCGAAGTTCTCGCTCAAATCTCCTTTGTCGCGTGCTTCGGAGATGGCATCTTTTACCTGTGGCAGTTCTACGGTCTCTAAATGATGAAGTTCTTCGGCTATTTTGTCGAAGCCTTCCTGTGACATATATTCCATAATATTTCTTTTTGTTTCCACATTTGTTTTGTTGGCATTCTTTGTCTTTTGGGTTCTATAGAACTTGTAGGACAGACAGTACCAATAGTATTTTTTATCGGCGTGCAAAGTTAAACAAAGTTTTCATTATGGACAAAAACGTGGGCCTCTTCTTACCTTAAAGTAGGTATTTATAGATAAAATAAAGAAAAAAAGCCATGAAACCTTGGAGCTTTATAAAATAAATTGTATTTTTGCAGAAACTATAAAGTATATACAAACTATAACGATATAGAGGGTATGAAGAGACTTTACAATATAATATTGGCATTAGGACTTATGGTTGCTCCTATGGCAGTTCATGCCATTCCGGCTGTCGAGATAATAGAGAATGATTTCGATGGTCAAAAGGGAGGTATTTCTTTGCGGGTAACAACCGACGGAAATGGGCAGACTCGTCTACGTGTGACAAATGCAACAAACCAGACAATACTGATATATGATATTTCAGGTGCACCGATAAAGAAAATTAAAGTTGACGGTGCAGACAAGGTTTATGAACTGAACCTTCGAAAGGGATGTTACATTGTAAAAGTGGGCAATGTCGTAAGGAAGGTTTCTGTAAGCTGAGAATTCTACATTTAAGAATATAAAGATAAAATGCGGCAAGGGTGGAGTTGTATATACTTATCCTTGTCGCTTTTTTTATGGAAGGAAAACTCTTGTCCTGAGGTAACGGACAGCCTACATCTAATAATAGAACGTAAATATATAACTATAAGGCTTTAACGCAATATGGCATTATCAAACATAGAGAAACATTACAACAAGCATCCTGAAGATTTGCGCTTACTGCGCAGACATGGAATCGTGGAATTTGAAACCACCATGTATCATTTGCACCGTTTTCTGAAACCAGACTCTTTTATCCTTGATATAGGAGCAGGAACTGGACGTTACACTTCAGCTCTTATGAAAGAGGGATATAAGGTAAAAGCTGTAGAACTGGTACGACGCAATATTGAAGTATTTCTCAAGCGAGAGCCAACTGCTGATGTAGTGCAAGGTGATGCAAGAAATATGCCGTTTTTGCCGTCGGGTTCTGCCGATGTAACACTCTTGCTCGGTCCGCTATATCATCTCATTGGGGACGATGAAAAACTGAAGGCGTTGAATGAGGCAAAGCGCGTAACGAAGCCTGGCGGACTTATTTTTGTTGCTTATCTGATGAACGAATACAGCATACTGTCATATTGTTTCGATGAGGACAGAATAGATGGACTGATGAAAAAAGGTTTTGTAGACAATAATTTCCATATACAGGCTCAAGCCGACGAACTGTATGATTATGTACGCATTGACGACATAAACCATCTGGACAAAGAAGCTGGACTGGAGCGTATAACGATTTTTTCGCCCGATGGTGCTGCCGACTATATGCGTACACGTTTAAATCATATGAGCGATAGCACTTTTGCACGTTTTATTGAGTATCAGAAGTGTATATCCGAGCGTGCCGACCTGATAGGTGCTGGCAGTCATGTAGTGGATGTTGTAAGAGTGCCGGTAGCTTATTAGTCATAATCCTAATTTATCCTTTTCTGCGTATTAGGCAGCAGTCCGGCAATAATTCCAAGTAATGGCAGAAATGCGCTAACCTGGAAGATGAATTCGATACTCGTCTTGTCGGCAAGCCATCCAAAAAAGGCAGAGCCGAGACCACCCAAACCGAACATCAGTCCGAAGAATATGCCGGCAATGAGCCCAACTTTGTCCGGCATCAGGTCGGTAGCGTAAACCACTATCGACGAGAATGCAGAGGCAATTATCAGTCCTGAAAGAAAACAGCAGATTATAGTCCATGTGAGATTGACAAAAGGCATGGCAATTGCAAAAGGTGCAGCTCCAACGATAGAAAACCAGATTACGTATTTTCTTCCGAATTTGTCTCCCAGCATACCTCCAGCTACTGTGCCTATGGCAAAGGCTGCAAGAAAAACGAAAAGGAATAATTGTGAAGCGGCTACCGACACACCGAATTTGTCAATCAAGAAGAATGTGAAATAGCTTGTGATACATGCTGTGTAGAAATATTTAGAAAAAACGAGCAGTATTAAAATTATAAGAGCCCAGTATTTTGCCCGACGGGAAATGTTTGTGTTCAGTCCTGCTGTTGTTTGTGGATGATTGGCAGCAAAACACAGTCTTGCTTTATACCATGTTCCAAGTCGAACCATAATCAGGGCTGCAAGCAAGGCTGCCAGGGCAAACCAAGATATCGAGTGTTGTCCGTATGGCAGTATTATGGCTGCTGCGAGCAGAGGACCTATTGCGGAACCTCCGTTTCCACCGACTTGAAAAATAGATTGTGCCAAACTCTTTTTCCCTCCTGATGCAAGTTGTGCCACACGAGATGCCGTAGGGTGGAATACTGAGGAACCAAAACCAACAACGCTTACGGCAATTAGTATAGACAGGTAATGCTCAGAGAAAGCAAGTACGAGTAGTCCTATGAGAGTGAAACACATTCCAATAGAGAGGGCATAGGGTTGTGGCCGTTTGTCGGCTGCCAATCCGGTGAAAGGTTGCAGTATAGACGAGGTCATTTGGAAAACAAGGGTTATTATGCCAATCTGTGCAAAAGAGAAGTCGAATTTATCCTTCAGTATCGGGTAGATAGAAGGGATTATCGACTGTATCATATCATTAAGAAAATGTGATATGCTACAGATAATGAGCATTGAATATACTGTGCCTTCCGTCATCTGTGGCTTTCCGCTTATTCTTTTTTCTATTGACTTAAAATTCATAATATTCAAAGCATATTAAATTTTATTGTTTGTTCTGTGTTTTAGGCGAATAGCATGGCGCATTTAGCAATTTCAGCAGTTCACCGTTTACGTAATCATTTTCTTGTATATTTTTGTCCAAAAGTCCTGCAATGGAATAGTTGCATTCACCGCAGATATCAACTCCGATAAGTCTGTTGTGTTGAAGAAGTGAGACAACAAGTCTTTTCAGTTCTGGTAGAGTAGCCTTGCCTTGATCCCAGTTTGTGGCTTCGTCGGTGGGTGAGAGCACGTCTTTGTCAATGGAAACATAGATGGGATTGCTGAAATGAAGATTATAGAAGCGTTGCCAAGCTTGACGGTCGTGGAGTTTTGATTCGGGGAAGCATACTATTCGATGAGAATATTTATTGGGAATGTTGGCAATAAGCTTATCTGAAGTGCCCACAAGTACTATTTTTTTTATAAAAATGTTATTGTCGAGCACACCTTTTACCCAATCGCCACAAGTTAAGATCTGTTCAAAAAGTGGCGGTTGCATATCGGGGTGGTGGTCAAAAACCACAAGAGAAAATGCCTCATGTATCTTGTCTGTGAAGAACTTCGAGATATAGTGATAGTTCCCCGAGTCTATAAAATGCAGACCATGAGGACTCAAATCTTTTATTCGCTGGCAAATTTTTTGTGCAGCCTCGCTGTCGCAGAAACAGTCGGCTCCGCAAATGTCGCTACAGTCAATCCATGTGACGGCAGCATTCTTGTAGAAGTTCTCTTCCTTGTAGATATTGGAAAAATTCAGAATAGTAATTTTCTTCTGCATAACATTCCATTTAAAGTTATTATTCGTAGACTGTAGCAACAATTCTACGTTCTCCGCCATAGTTGCGGAATTCACACAAGTAGATACCTTGCCATGTGCCTAAGTTCAATTTGCCGTTAGTTATTGGGATGTTGAGGCTTACTCCAAATAGCGAACATTTTGCATGTGCTGGCATATCGTCGGCACCCTCCATTACATGATCGTAATATGGTTCATTTTCTTTTACTATATGGTTCATGATTTTTTCCATGTCGCTTCTCACATCAGGATCAGCATTTTCATTGATGGATAGTGCACATGAAGTATGTTTTACAAAGAGGTTCAGCAACCCCATTTCTGGTAGAGGCTTGGGTAAGTGGTCAAGAATCTCATTTGTTATCAAATGGAAACCTCTGCGTTTTGCGGAGAGGCGGAATTCTGTTTGGTGTATCATATTTCTCTTCTTTTAATGAACATCCATCCCAGACGGTGGCTCTTACCTTTTTTAGATAGAGACCGGATAATGTACATGCCATCCGGAATGTTGTTGATATTCAAGTTTTTTTCGTATTTTTTTGATGTAATTATGTTATTGGCAACACTTTCAATAAGTATGTATTCTATATCAAGAGTGGAAGGTATTGGCGGAAGTGCAACGGTGTTTCCATTGTTGCGTATCAAACCTTGTCTGATGGCATTTTCCTCGTTTGCATTATTGTTGCTTTGTGCAGGACTGCTTTCTTTCCCATAGCGGTCAATAGCGGTAACGGCAAAATATTTTGTCCTTTCGGATTGTGGCACGTCGAGACTTGTACGTTTTGTTCTTGTTGCAATTATGTTACGCGGGTCATTGATATTTACAGGAGCCACGTTGCTGGCATATACATTGTAATAGAGTGAGGAGTTATGGTCTTCCCATGAAATATTAATTATATCGTTATCGTATTTAACAGACAAATTTGTTGGCATAGTTGGGGCTTCGTGTTTATACCAAGTCATTTCTGGTACGAGGGCAGGATAGAGGTTCTGTTCCTGTAGGGTATAATCGTAGAGACCTTTCATGTTGTCCATCAGGAACTTGTTTCGGAACATTGCTGTCCCGATACCCATCTGTCTGCATACGTTCATTTCGCGTTGAATTTCGTCAAAGTTCCAGTTTGCCTCTTTTGGCGACAAGAAGTAAATTCCCAGTCCGGCACTTACCGTTTTTCCATGACTACGCTCTTTCCAGTCAGCGGCAAATGGAAAGAAATTGTCGCCTCGGAAATACATCATCGGATAGATTTGGTCCATCCATCCTTCGCTCATCCAGCGTTCTACATCCTGACATCCCTTATCTTCGGCATTCCATCCCCGGCTCCAATAGCGGTTCAAGTCATTACGCTTTCCTATAGGAGAACAACTAATTTTTACCCACGGCTTTTCAGTCTTTACAGCATCGTGAACAGTTCTTACAATGCAAGAAATATTCTGTCTGGCTTGAGTCTTAGAAATAGAGAGTTTCATTGTTTCCGGGTAACGGATATAGTCGAGATGTATGCCGTCAATGTCGTAATTGTGGACTATTTCGCGACAGATATTAGCTATATAGTCAGCCGTACCTTTCTTTTCCGGTCGCATAAACATCTCATTGTCAATCTTCATCAACAGTTCAGGATGTTTGCGTTTCAGATTCTTCGGTCCGGTACCATTAGGTCTACCAACAGGTATACAGACTATCCATGCGTGGCATTCCATGCCACGTTTATGACATTCTTCAATGGCAAATTCCAATGGATCATAACCTGGTGACGTGCCAGGATTACCCGACATGCATCCGTCCCACGGTTCAAATGTTGATGGATAGATAACAGTTCCTCTGATGCGTGTTTGCAAGAGAATGGTATTGAAATTAGCTCTTTGCAAACGGTCGAGTAATTCCCTAAATTCCTGTTTTTGCTTTTCCATTGTACGTGGTGTATGAGCATAAGTCCGTGGCCAGTCAAGTCCGCCTATAGTTGTCATCCATACAGCCCTAACTTCGCGTTTGGGTGGAACAGAGCTATAGCTGTCGGTGGTGAAGATTTGTGCTGAAGTAGTAATGCAGATAAAAGCCAATATTATAGTGAATAATTTTCTCATTTCGAATTTTTAAAGTTTTGTTTGGCAAAGGTAATGCAAATCGAGAGGATAAAAAAATGAATTCATTCATTTTTTATCCCGAGATGCAGCTTACCTTATTTAAAGGTAATGCAAAAATCCGATTAAGCGAGTGAAATGATAATTTATTATTATTTCCGAGCGTAAGGATTTTATTCAAATCGAGAGGATAAAAAAATGAATTCATTCATTTTTTATCCCGAGATGCAGCTTACTCTGTTGAGTCGCGTTTCATTAGCAAATCAATAAGCAATACTGCAGTCTCTTTTTCCTCTTTGGGAGCACCCTTGGGCTTCCAAGCCACAATGAAGCGTATAGAGGCATAAGTTGCTTTATATCCTTTTGCTTCCCAGTTATGAAGTTTGTCTTGCATTTTTATCGATAGCATGGCAACATCGTTACCGGTGGCAGGATTACAGAAGCGGCAGTCGTGGTATAATAAAGTTGAACCACTTCTGAGCGATAGAATTTCTTGTTTGAATTTACTGAAGAAGCCGAGGTTCACATCTTTGTGTGAAAGCTGCAACAAAATTTCGTCAGGCATACTATATGTTTTTTTGTCAAGAAAATGTTGATCACTACGCATCTTATTGAACAAATAGCTATTTGTATGAATGGTAAGATTCTTTTTTGCGCGTGTCATACCTACATAATATCGTCGCAGTATCTCGTCGGTGGGATGTTCAGGGTCTTTTATCAGCATGAAAACATTGTCGAATTCCTTGCCTTTGGCTTTATGGATAGTACTTACAACAACATCGGCATCAGCAATGTCGCAGAAATCTTCCACGTTTGATTCAAACATGAATTCCCTAAAGTCGCTGTAATATTTAGTATGGTTGGTCAATTCGAAAATCCTAATACATCGCTTCAGATAAGCGAGGCTGCTGCTTTTGAGATATTTTGAAAATGTTTTGTCCTTAGCCTTCTCCCAAATGTCATCTGTAATGATTGGGGATTGGGTGGTTGAAACATTAGTGGTGATACACTTTGTGAAATATCTTGCTTCTGCCATATTCCAAAAGCGTAGTCCGTCCATAGATTGTATGAGTTTGGCTTTTACTTCATATTTGTTCAGTAGGGCGAGCATGATTAACGCTTCCTCGTTTGTTTGCGTAAGTAAACAGCAACTGCCGTTGTGTTGTCTGTTTGTAATCTCTTCAGCAACAGGCAGGTACATGAAAATAGGTTTATGATTGATGTCAAAGGAAAGATGTTCTACTACTTTCACGCATCCGTCTTCATTACTCATTGAAACAATAGGTGTTGTTTTTATTCTTTGAGAAATACACTTTGCAAAATCATTTGCAGCGTCTACAACATGTTTTGCGCTGCGGAAGTTCTCTGTCATTTCCACAAGTCGACTTCCTTGTATTTTACTTAGCTGATACATAAATTGGGAATTGGAGCCGCGAAACTCAAAAATATTCTGGTCGTCGTCGCCAACGGCAATGACGCGCATATCCCCATTAATCTCCATAAGAGCGCATACCAGATCGTAATCGTCTTTATCCATATCCTGAGCCTCATCAATCACGAGCACCGTCTTGCCAATTCTGTTCTGTTCCACTTCACCCTGTCTTATCATCATGGCAGCTTTCTTCACAACCTCGTCAGCTTCGTCAAGATTACCAATTCTGCCGAGCAAGTCAAAGCAATATGAGTGGAACGTTTTTATTTCCACGAAGTGAGCTGCATTTCCAATAAGCTGCATTAGTCTTTGTTTGAATTCAGTTGCGGCAGCACGCGAGAAAGTAAGCATAAGAAGTTGTTCATGTTTTACGTCCTCAAGCAACAATAATGATGCTAACTTGTGTACAAGCACACGAGTCTTGCCACTGCCGGGGCCTGCAGCCACCACGATGCAGTGAGAAACCTTGTCGTCGATAATGTTTTTCTGTTGCTGTGATAAATCTCCGAACAGTTTTTTGTATTTGCCTTTAGTTATGTTTTGCTCTATCTCAGTGGCACGTTCCCCTTTGAAGTATTTATTGATGAACTGTCTGTAGTTCATTTGAAAATAATCTTTCACATATTGCAATGCTGCATTATAGTCTTTTACCATAAGGTTGGCATATTCGCCAACGATATGGATTTGTTGTATTTTCTGTTTATAGAATTCATTGAGCATTTGGTAATCAGCCTGTTTGTATTGAAGGCGATTTTCCTTTATACGCCGGATGCTCATAGCATTATAGAGTACGAGAAATCCACCGTCGAGTTTTAACGCTCCGATTCTTGAAAGATAAAGAAGAGCTTCTTCAACGTCTTCAAGTTGTAGGTCGTTGAAGTTGATGAACATGGAAATATTGTTTGATTTTATTTCGTTAAGCAATTCTACAACAGAGAACTGTACGGCTCCATTTTTTATTTCGGTAGTTTTATTTGCGCCGTTTTCTTCTTTATTCTGATTATTTTCAGTCTTCTCTGCCAATTTATATAGCCATTCAATTATGAAACGGCATATTTCGATTCTCTTTTCAAAGCGATTTATTATAACTTCAATGTCGCCTTGTTTTGAAAGTATAAGACATCGCTGTTCATCGGTCTTTTTTCTTGTATAGCCTTTCACTACAAGAAAATACAACAGCGTTCTTATATTCTTTTCCGTTGAATTTTCAATGCCGTTGCAGACGGCATTTTCGTTAAGTTGCTTATATGAAATATGTAGTGCCTTGTCTGGAATCTGTTCCAAAATGAAACGTTCCAATTTGGAAAAACTTTCCAACTTTGTCAATGCTTTTCGTTCAGTTCCTCCGTTATCTTGCAGATATGCCGAGATGTCGAGCGTATCGGCAAGAATTCCGTCTTGACGCATTCGTTCCACGGCAGAGATAATATCCCTTTTTGTAAGTCCGAGAATGTCGGCAAGATAGTCAATTCTCGATTCTGCCTCAGAGTCTTGTGCTTTTGCGATATTCTTCTGTGAGATAAGCGATTTTATAATCCTTATTGCATTATCTGTTTCGTTATCTGTGAAAAGTTTTGATTCTACGATGCGCTGTCTTGCCTCGTCCATATTCTTTACCGTAATTCCTGTTGCGAAAACATGTGGAACATTGTTTCCCCTTTCGATATATCCACTTTGTTCGAGAGCCGACAAGGCTGTGCGCACTCGTGTCTCGATGTCGGATACGGAATCGTCCCATCCAGCCTGGCGCGCTATTTCGAGAGCAGAGCAGTTAATATATTGGCGTTCCTTAGTAAAACTCTTCACGGCTCTCCATACCTGCTGAATCTCGCTGATGCTCAATTTTGTTTGATTAAGGAGTATGAAATGTTTGTCAAGGTCGTTGTCGCTATATAGTACGAAGCATTTGGCAGAAAGACTTGGATTACGTCCAGCGCGTCCAGCTTCTTGCACATAATTCTCAAGCGAATCAGAGATGTCGTAGTGAACCACCAGTCCGACATCGCTTTTGTCCACTCCCATACCGAATGCCGAGGTTGCAACGATAATCCTCACCTTATCGCTCATAAAGGCATCTTGATTTTGAATTTTCTCGTCTGCATCCATCTTCCCGTTATAAGGCAGAGCTTTCATTCCGTCGCGACTCAGTTTTTGGGCAAGTTCACGAGTTCGTTTTGTTCTCGATACATATATTATTGTGGGGCAATTTTCTTGCATGACCAGACTTCTTAGTCTGGTGTACTTTTCGTTTTCCGTCTCAACATGTATGACGGAATAGTGAAGATTTGTCCTTGAAGCAGATGAGGCGAAAAGTTCAAGATCGGCATCGAGCCATTTTTTGAAATAGTCGCAAATGTCTTGTACAACCTTTTGCTTTGCCGTTGCCGTAAAGCACGATATTGGAATTTTTGTGCTTCCGCCTTTTTTGTTTTGGTATTCTTTTATGAACTTCCCGATGTAAAGGTAGTCAACACGGAAGTCCTGTCCCCATGCAGAGAAGCAGTGTGCTTCATCAATTACAAATCTAACGATGTGGCGTTTCATCAAGATCCTCTCTATCGTTTTTGAGCGTAGCATCTCTGGAGCTATGTATAAGAGAGAGGCATCTCCGTTCATAACTCTTTCTATGGCAAGCGAACGAGATATTGGGTCGAGCAGACCATTGATAGTAACAGCATCAGTAATTCCGCGGTCAGCAAGGTTGTCTACTTGATCTTTCATTAGTGACTGTAGGGGTGAGATTACAACCGTCAGTCCGTGAACGCTCCTTCCACTCATTAGAGCAGGCAATTGGAATGTTAGCGATTTTCCACCGCCGGTTGGGAAAATTGCGAGAAGTGATTTTCCGTCTACAGCGGCTTTTACCGCATTTTCCTGCAGTGGTTCGCCGTTATAGGTTCGGAATTTATCGTAACCATAAAATATATTAAGGTTCCGGTAGACATCGAGGGCTTTGTTGCAATATTCGCATCCCTTTTTACATCGGGTGTTGCGAAGTCTTCTGATAACAAATTCCGTTTCAGGATAATTGTATAGCACCCACCCTGGAGTTACAGAATGGTAATCTGCGGTGTCGATGAGGGCGAGGGCATATGCCAGGGCTACAGGTTTAGAAGAGACTAATTCTGCAATATCAACATTTTCGCAGATAAGTCCTCTAAAGTCTTCGTTTATCAGAGTTATTAGCACATCTCTTCCAACTATAAATTTATCAGCGCCAACAATGCAGATAAATCCTTCGAATTCTTTCTTGTCGTGAAGCAAAGAAGCATAAATAGATTTGCGTTTTTTTGAAAGCTCATTCCATTTGGCAATTTCGCTCATAAATAGTTCCTTTGCCTTTTCGCAGTCGTTCACAGGGTTATTCATCTGTTCTGCAATGAGTTTGTCGTCCTTCAGAAGTTTGTGGTAAGGGCGTTCAGGAAAGAGCAAAGGTGAAATATATAGAGTGTCTACGAGTAGCCAAGGCTGTGGCTCGCTGCCAAACAGATATTTTGCATCATGATGCACGATATTGTGTCCGCATATGAAATCAGCATCACTGTCTTTGATGAAATTTATGAGTTCTGATTTTGATGCCTTATGAAAAGTCGTTCCGTCATGTCGAATTGCGCCGATGTCGTTAATCTTGTGGCTCTTTACTGTAATTTCAGTATCTATGAATACATATTTTGATGAGTTCCTTTCCTTTATTGTAGTTTCTTCTTTTCCAACATTGCTGTTTGCATTGTCGGAAGACTCCTTGTTACCGAATATAAGATTGAATATCGACATAGGCATTAATGTTGCTATCTTTTGCAAATGTACAAATATTATATTACATTTGCATAAAATGAATTTGGATTTTATGTTTGAAAGCTTATAATTATCGAATAGTCGATGATGATGCTTTTATTTAGGCAAGGTTAGCTATTATGAATAATAATATTACAATCTCTCCCGTGGCATTTTTCCACTCGCCATTCTCTTCAAAGTTCGGCGTGCCGAAACAGAGTGGACTTGTTGAGGAACTTGAAGGCTATATAGAGTTTGTTCCAGAGTTTCGCAATCGTGATTTTCTTCGTGGTGTTGAGGGGTTCGACTATTTGTGGCTCGTATGGCAGTTTTCGGCAAATCCCCATGGGGCAACAAGTCCATTGGTTCGTCCACCATTGCTTGGTGGCAATGAGAAGGTAGGAGTATTTGCCAGTCGCTCGCCGTTCCGGCCAAATAGATTAGGTCTGTCTTCTGTAAAACTCGAAAGAGTAGATTATGATGCAGCAAACAGTCCTTTGGTCTTTGTGCGTGGTGCCGACCTTATGGACGGTACACCGATATTCGACATAAAGCCGTATGTTACCATTGCCGATTGTCATTCTGATGCTCGTTGTGGCTTTGTCGACAGAAATGGTATAAGGCGTTTAAAGGTGGAGATTCCGGAAAGAATAAAAGAAATGTTTACTTCAGAACAGTTCGAGGCTTTACGTAAAGTTCTTGAGCTTGACCCTCGTCCTCATTACCACAATGATAATGAGAAAATATACGGAATGCCGTATATGGGAATGGATGTGAAATTTGTTGTAGATGGTGAAAACCTTAAAGTTGTAGGAATTTCTTCATCTTATTTAAAATAGCCAAGTACACTTATTGAAAATAAAAGTCCGATGCTGTTCTCAAGTAATGTATGCATTATTCTTGAAATCGGCATCGGACGATAAGTATGAAAGCTTTCTTATCTTACAATCTTAAACACTTCAGCACCAATCTTTATGATGTTCAGTCCTTTGTTCAGTCGGATAGCATTACTACCTTCATCAATCATGAAAGAATTGTATGTTCCGGCAACATCACAAATAGTAACCATTCCATTGAAACCGTTAACAACAACGAAGTTGCCATTTCGATAAACTTTGACGTCATTTTTCGAAACATCACTTATAGAAGTTGCGTTCCCCTTTACCTCAATAGTCTTTGACAATCTTGTAGACTCGTTGCCTCCGTTGTAAAAGCTTGATACAGCATAGGTATGGGTTCCAACAGGCTCGTTCGTAAATGTTTTATTCCTTTTTGTGGTGTAGCTGATAGTCTCTCCATCGCGGTGAACCACATAGCATAGAGGGTAGAACAGGTCGGTAGCCATGTTGAAGTCCATGCTTGGAGCCTCGTTGAGGTCGGTGCCCTCAGAAGCATCCGGCAATGTCATAATAGCCTCTACATAGAAGTTGCCCTGTGCGTCAGCATAAGGCTCGAACTTCGTTCCGCTATTATTCATCACGCAGTTACCCCTTCCGTTTACGAGAATGGCATTAAGGTCGGTTACAGGCGACACTACTCCTTTACTTCCTTCGTTGTATACAGAAATCCAGTAAGTCTTGTCAGCCTTTATGGTAACAGGAGTGGTGAGTTTAAGTTCGCGTCGTTGACCTGTGGCAAACTCTTTCACGCTTCTTTCAGATACGACAGTCATATTTTCACCGTTAGCATCGCCCTCCCAGATACGGAATCTTACGGTCAGTTCCGATGGTCCTTGTGTAGGGAAGAATGCCATCTTGGTGATTTTTCCTCCAACGTAGTTTTTCAGATCAGCCGGAGTATAACAGTTTGCGTATTCCACGGTGTTGCCATAAATATCAACAGATGTGGTGTTACCGCTGAAAATGTTTGCTCTCGATAGAGAGTTTCCTGTATTCCATGCCAGTTTCACGGTGTTATCAGCTGTGTTCTCGGCAGTAAAGTCAGTAGCCTTGTTGCCAGGTACGAGGATAGAAGTTTCCACCGGGTGGGAGAGTCGTCCGTCCTTGTAAGCAGCATCAACCTGATATGAAATGGTCTTTCCGTCAACAGGTTCGTTGTCAGTATAAGTGCAGTCTGTTGCAGTTCCCACTTTCACGTTGTCTCGGTAGATATTAAAGTGGTCCACATCCTGCGCTCCATCAATAGCCCATGCCAACTTCACCATACCTTCGCTTGTGGTAGCTGTTAGGTCGGTAGGCTTTGTCGGTTCAGCGAGATGAGTAAACGTGAAGCCCACCTTACCGTCAGTATCAGTTATGTTGCTTAGTGAACGATAAGAGAATCTGCCGTTGCGTGCCTTTGCCGATGGGGTAGTGTTGTCTGAAAATTCCGTATGGTTCTTTTCGCCAGGGAAAGGGGCATACTCAGAGTTTACCCATCCGTATGAACCAGGTTCATTGCTTGGTTCAGCGTTGGCATCAGAGCATACTGTATATATTCCCTGCGGGTAGGCTGCATTTATATCATTAGTGTAGACCTTATTTTTTATGAGATTTTCGTCAACGTGATAGATAATGAGACCATGTCCCGGCAGACTCTTGTCGAAACCTTTCGTGTTCTGTCGGTTCTCCATGAAGAAATATTCTCCCGGAGTACCGGTTTCCATTTTATAGGCAACAGCCTCGTCGGTTGCCGACGGCATGTCGCTCACCGTCGTACTTTCGTCGAGCAAGGTTGGTTCAGTCCATCCCCACACCCATTTCTGCCATCCGTTAATTCCGGTAGGTCGAGAGCCATAGTCGCCGCTCCAAGCTCCGTTGGCGAGCAAATCCCAGATACCTGTTCCGTTGAATTCTCCGTTGGTGGTGTAGTCTGTGTCATAGAAGTCAGGTGCTCCGAGAGCGTGTCCGAACTCGTGGGCGATGACTCCGATTTGCTGAATTTTGTTGTTTTGAGCGTTAATCTCCGGCTCTATGGTGTAGCGGCGAACGGCAATTCCGTTGAAGTATTGTCCGTAGATGATGCTACTGTGCGACCAGATATCGGATGTATTGCTTGAAGCCTCCTGTCCGTAGCCTTGATGGATAACAGCAAGTCCGTCGAGAATACCGTCACCATCGTTGTCAAACTGTGAGAGATCTATAGTCTTATCCTGTGTAAGCAGACTAAGAGCATCGTAAATCATGTAAGCCGCGCCGTCGGCTCCGTATGTTGCTTTTGTTTTAGGCAGTGTAATCCAGTCGGTCACCGTAATGTCAAGATCGAGCTTGCCGTACGACTGCTCCAAATAATAGTCGCGTAGCGATCCTATGCCTCCATAATTCTCCTGCGTCATCATGTTTTGGAACTCCTTCTGCGGATACGTATTTTTAGTGTCGCTATAGTTCACAAGTAGAACGAGGAGTTTTCGCTTTCCTGTAGAAGGGAAAGTTCCATCAACCATGAACTGGCTTTTGTCAACAGACTTCGTCAGTTTTGTGGCAGTTGTATTTTTGTTGAAAGCGTTGCTTAATGGTTTTTGCATAGCCTCCTTCACTTGTTCCGTGCTGAATCTGAGACGAGGAGTCAGTCCTTTGGCAATAGCATCAGCAGAAGAACCGCAGTATCTTATATCCGATGCCACGAGCTGTCCTTGGACGTTCTTTTCGGCAAAAGTCCAGAACCCCTTTGCGTCGCGCAGCAGAGTGAAGCCATCGGTAGTTTCCGCCCAGTTCAGGTGCTCGTCGCCCCGTAGCTGTATAGTAATCTTTGTGCCGTCAGGCTGCGTCACGGTAATAGGCAAGGGTAGGGCAGGTACGGCGAGAGCCGGAGCCGAGTATGCCAGCATGGCAGCGCATATGGCATTGATGTAAACTCTTTTCATTTGCTTAATGTGCTAAATATAATTATTAATTAAAAAGAAAAGCCCCTCCCTTGCTCGGGGAAGGGCTTTACATTATTATAAATATTGTAGAAATATTATTTCTTCACGAACTTCTGTGTTCCGGCAGGTGTTGCCACGATGTAGAGACCGGCAGGAGCGTTCACGTTTAGCGCTGTAGAAGATGCATTTGCAGTCTTCTTTGCAATGATTTTTCCTGTAGCATCATAAACAGTAACCATGTCGCCGTCTTTCGTTCCGCTCACGGTGAGCTGGTTTCCGTCGAGACGTGCTGCAAAAGCAGTCTGTCCGTCAGGTGTAACGGCAATCTGCGTTGTAGATATGTCGTCGGCAGTCATCCAAGCCATGAGCTGCAGACCGAGACCTTTGAAGTCAGAGTCGTAAACGTCAACAGGATAGAACTTGCCGTCAGGTTTAGTCAGTGAACCTTCCGGTACAGCCTCCGGCAGCACGAAGAATGTAGTCTCCTTCGACTGTGCGCGGTAAGTTCCGAAGGCACAGAACGAACGGTAAAGTCCGTAACCCGTGACGTCTATGGTCATCTCCGGTGAGAATTCAAGCGAAACATAGAAGTTGCCAGTAGCTTTGAATGTAACAGGCTTCTTCAAGTTGAGGTCTCTCATCTCGAAGCTTGAGTTTCCGATAGTTCTCGGGAAAGCCTCCTCTATAGTCATGTCTTGGCGTGCGAGAACGTTGTCAACGTCAGGGCGTCCGTCTTTCTCGCCATAGAACACAACGCTAAACGGTTTCTGCTTGTCGTTTGCAGCAGGGTCGTTGGTCATCTGCCAGAAGTTACATCCGAAGGTAAACTTCGACACAGTATATTCCAGCTCATCGCCGGCAGGCATAGAGAAGCGCTGTGCCAGCTTGTGATAATAGTGGTTGAAGCCAGTCACATAGTCATATCCGTCAGCGTCAGTGTCATACGACATGATGTAGTCTCTTGACACCTGAGAGTCGTTTGCCGAGAATTCCTGGATGGCGAACTGACTGTTTGGTTCTGAGCCAACAGTCTTCACATCAAGAGTTTTGCTTGTAGTGCTCTCACCCTTAGCATTTGTCACCTTGAGTGTAATGTCATACTTTCCGTCGGCAGGGAACGAGAACGAAGGCTCCTGTTCTGTAGATGTGGCAGGAGTTGCGCCAGTGGCAGTCCATTCGAAAGTCTCGCCGTCGGTAGAGTAGTTAATCATTCTCACAGGAGCGTCCTTTGCTGTAACAATCTTTCCTGACTCCATAGTAGAGTAGGCAGCATCAGGTACGAAGTTAGCAACAGGTTTTGCTATCTGTCCAGGAGCCTTGAGTGTAAACAGGTCGATGCAAACCTCTCCAGCGTTAGCTGCCTCTCCTCCGAGGGCAAATGAGAAGCAGTAGTTGCCAGTCTTCTCTGGTACGAATGGCACAGTGAACTTCTGCCATTTGCTGTTCTGGTATTCTGGCAAGTTGAGCAGAGTATTGGTGTGGAACTCAGAGTCCTGTTCCGTTCCAACAGTGAACGAGAAGTCGCTGTGTGCCTCCTCGTTATCAGCGTCGCCCGGCATGTAGAGATAGAACTCCGCATTGTACGTAACATCCTTTTCGAGATGGAAGAACGGAGTGTATGCACGGTCGTCGCGAGCAACGCTGCTTTCGGGAGCAACGAGGTAGTAAACACCGTCGCGTGCCGGCATAGATCCTATGTTTGCTGTAACGAATGATGACGAACCAGTAGCGAGCCATCCCTTAGGCAAGAACGAAGTTCCGTCGTAGTCTTTATTCTCATTGTCAAACGACTGTGAGTAAGGCAGTTCAACAGTCTCCTTGTCGTCGTCATCGCCCGGATCTACAGTACCGCCGCCGTTTTCCTTAGGACCAGTAACCACGATGTCGTCGAAGGCTACAGCACCGGAGTTCCAAAGTTCTGTCGTAAGTTCTAATCCAAAGCAGTATTCTCCGTCATTCTCAGGGGTGAACTTGTATTCGAGTTTAGTCCACTCAGGGTATACTGTTCCCTTAGGGGTTTCGCCTAAGGTTTGTGTCATTCCCTCAGTTGTTTGACTCGTTCCAACTTTTGTCGTTATTTTATTGTAGTATAAAGCTGCATTTGCACCGCCTGGAGCTTTCAGCCAGAAGCTGAAAGTGTATTCTTTTCCTGCCTTCATGGAAATCATGTTGGTGAAGACCTTCTCGTTGCGGTTAAAAACAGATGATGTTCCGGTAGTTCCGAATACGTAGTTTCCCGAGTGCGTTCCAGTTCCGAAGTGTCCGCTTGTGTTGCGCTGGAACGGATAGTCTCCGGTGCTTACCCATCCTTCTGGTAGAGTAGCTCCATCGGCAAAATCGTCGTCGTTGTCGAAATCCATATTAAGCAGCTCTACCGTTTCGGCAGTCTCTCCGCCGCCCGGCTGTTCAGTACCGCCGCCAGTCTCTCCGCCGCCAGTTTCTCCGCCTTCAGCTTCGTCGCCGGTAATCTGGAAATCGTCGATGCCGAGAGCACCGCCTTTGTACATAGTTGTGACAAGGTTGAAACCAAAGTAGTATTCGCCATCTTCTGTAGGAGTGAAGGTGTATGTTATCTGCTCCCAATCAGCATATCTCTTTGTCGTCTTGCCGAGCGAAGTAGTCATGGCGTCAGCACTCTGTGCCGTTCCAACTTTTAGTTCTACCGTTGTCATGAATGCGTCTCCAGGATATTGACCTCCAGGAGCCTTCAACCAGTAGCTTACTGTATATTCCGTTCCTTTCTTCAGCGAGATAGCTTTGGAGAAAGCCCAGTCGTTACGTGCGCTCATTGACTCCAGTGTTCCGAGCACGGCATTGTTTGAGTGAGCACCTGTACCAACGTATGTGCCAGCGTATCTCATAATAGGGGCGTAGTCCGAAGCCACGGCAGTCCATCCCTCCGGCAGGTCAGCATTTTCTGTTATAGCCGGTTCATCAAAGTTCTCCGTATACGAGAACTCCTTTGCGTTAGCCTGTAGCGCAGTAAATAATGCGCATGAGAAGGCGAACGTCTTAAACTTAGTGTTGATTTCCATAAATATAATTTTTTCCCTTTTGTATATAAAAGTTTTTCTCTTGTCGTTTATTTTTTCTTTCCATTTGTGAATTTTTGCAAATTTACAAAATGGAGTTTTTTATTTTGTCAAAGTTTGCAATTGTAGTGTTATTTACACTTTTTGCTTAATAATGATAAAATAAATTCACTTTTCACTTGCAAAGGTAAGTAAAAGTGGTGTATAAAGGATATGTTTAAAGTTAAAAAATGTTGCAGCTTTTTACTCTCCCTTTAGTTTAAAGAAAATATTGCATAAGTTCAGCGTTGCGGTATTCTTTATTCATAAAGAGCCAGTCTTTAAGCGTAGCAGTAGTCTTAAAGCCAACGCTGCGGAAAAAAGCAAGCGAAGGAGCATTGTTAGAGTCCACGTAAACATACATTTGATGTAGGTGAAGAATGTCGCGTGCGTAGTTAATAGCCCGTCTTACGGCAGCCGTTGCGTATCCCTTTCGCCGGTGCCCGCGCTGCACCACGATGCCCAGTTCGGCACGCTGGTGTCGCGGGTCGAAATCAGTAATGTCCACAATCCCCACAGTTTCCCCCTGTGTGTTGTCGATAATGAGCCTCACCTGTTTGTCGGTATAAATATCCCCCACGGTGTTAGCAATATACTCATGAAGCGTGTAGCGTGAGTACGGCACATTAGTCACCCCCACGCCCCACAGCGACGTATCGTTTTCCACCTTATATAATAAGTCAAGGTCTTCAGGCTCCATAGCCCTTAGCCTCACCTCAGGAATTCCTTGTTCCTTGTTCATAGTCATCTTAGTACCTCTTTATCAGTAATAACAGTATGGTTTTTCGGGTTGTAAGTTCCCATCAACACATTGCTTTTCGGGTTTCTCTCGAAAATAGCCAGAATCTCTGCGTACGAGAAGAGCGAAGTGTCGCATACGATGTAAGTAGTCGTTCCGTCTGTAGCCATAGGCGTAGCATTTTCGGCAATCCGTTGTCTGTCCTCGTTGTCTGTGCAAACGGCAAACCTTGCCGACAGTCCCTTGTCGTCAGCTATGCGTCGGCAGTCGTCAGCATTATGTCTGGAGCAAATGAAGATATATTCAGTCTCCCGTCTGTGATGGTACGGAAAGAAACCGAGTAGCTTAGAAGCTCTTTTTGCCGACATCGAGCAGAGGGCGAGAACAGCTTTTGAGTAAATGGCGGTTTTTATTGGCAGACTTATCCAGAAGCTGAGGTGACGGTAGTGCTTGCGAAAGAAGATGAGCATAGCTTCATAGAAAACATGAACATATCTGTATGAAGATTTATGAGTGCTCTCTCCCTTGTAGTGGAGAATAGAAACCGGCAGATACCAGTTTTCAAATCCTCCCTTTAGCAACCGGTACGACAGGTCAATGTCTTCGCCGTACATAAAGAAATCCTCGTCGAGCATCCCCACCTTGTCGATAGCCGTATGCCTCATCAGGCAATACGCTCCGCTTATGACTTCAATCCGTGCGGGCTCGTCCCATGGCAGATAACTCATATAGTATTTTCCGAATCTCCTGCTCTTCGGGTATTTGTTGCATAGGCCGCACATCTTGTAGAAAGCCGTAAGAGGGGAGGGCAGTCCGCGCCTACTTTCCATAGCCGCTCCGCCGTCGCATTTCAGCATCTTCACGCCGAGTCCTCCGGCATTAGGGTGGCAGTCCATAAAACGGATGCTTTCTTTCAGCACTTCTTCCCCCAGGATAGTGTCGGGGTTAAGCAGCAACACGTATTCCCCCTTAGCCCTTTTTATAGCAAGGTTGTTGGCTCGTGCAAACCCGAGGTTGTGGTTGCTTGCCACGAATGTAACCTCGCGGAATCTTCTTCTCAGATACTCCACGGAGCCGTCTTTAGAGCGGTTGTCAACTACTATCACCTCAGCCTCAATTCCCTCCGTTGCCTTTCTTACGCTTAGAAGACATTGTTCAAGGTAGAATTTAACGTTGTAGCTAACAATTATAATAGATATTTTCATGCTTTCATTCTTTGTTTGATAAGACCTTCAGTCTACTTTCTTTCAACACCGGCACTGCCGTCCAGGCTCCTACCTGTTTAGCTCGTCCTCTTTCCTTCCACGGTTCGGATAGACAAAGGCGAGACACACAGTCCCGATGATAGCAAGATAAGCAAAGGCAACATTCATAAACACATAATAAGATACGATGTTTACGATTACCGGCACACCGATCATGGCAAGCCTTGCAGCGGCAATGGCAGTATACTTTCTGTCGCTTTTACTTGCGCTCTCCTTAACCATTCTAATGTCCATAATCTTCAGAGCCAGTGGCAGAAGACAAACCGTCAGCAGTTCCATTACGGTAAGCACCGTATATTCAGATATGCCCACCGAAGTGGTGTCAACAGAGTCAAAAACAGTACCGTATTCTCCTGTTGCGACCAGACATGCAGCGAGTGCAACGTATGTGTAGAAAAACATGAGCAGAGGTCGTCTTGATGTATCTTTTGCCCCTTTCTTGTCGTTGTTGTCCATGCTAAAATAAAATAATGTGTATGAAAATTAAACAAATTGTCTTTTTATGAAAGATAAACAGCTTATGATTTCAAACAAACAATTGTTCTATATAAACTATCTCATTCCCCGAAAGGTGTTCTGTTGAGAATAGACCTTCCGAGTGTCACTTCGTCAGTATATTCCAACTCGCCTCCAACGGAGATTCCCTTTGCAATGGCACTTATCTTCCTTCCGAGCGGTCTCAGTCGTCGCGAGATATAGAAGTTAGTCGTGTCGCCCTCCATTGTCGGACTCAGTGCAAGTATGATTTCCTTAATTTCCTTGTCGTTCTCCACGCGTTCCACGAGCGACGCAATCTCAATGTCCCCCGGTCCTATGCCGTCCATTGGCGAGATAACCCCTCCGAGCACGTGGTACAGTCCGTTGTATTGTTGCGTATTCTCTATAGCCATCACGTCCTGCACGTTTTCCACCACACATACAAGACTCCTGTCCCTTCTATGGTCGGAACAAATCGGACAGACGTCGCTGTCGCTGATATTGTGGCATACGGAGCATTTGCGCACGTTGTGTCTAAGATCTGTCAGTGCTGCTGCAAGACTGTCCGTATCTGCCGTTTCCTGCCGCAGCAAGTGGAGGACAAGTCGGAGTGCCGTCTTGCGTCCAACTCCCGGTAGTTTTGAAAATTCCCCTACAGCCTTTTCAAGCAGTCTCGACGGGTATTGTTGGTTCATCTTTTTCTTGTGTTTCTTGTTTTTGTCGGCAAAGGTACTATATTTTGTCGTAACAATGAAATCTTATGGCGTTTTAAAAAGATGCTCATCCGATATTGGAGGATAGTAATACTGTCGGAGGCTCTCTTCTTGTCGGTTTTCGTCTAAAAGTTGTCAGGAAGAATTTAATCTGTTAAGATAATTAATGTAAATTGTTTTTTGTACCTTTGCACCAATTTTTCTTCCTACATTTAAAATCAGAAAATATGGACTATAATATGATAGGCACGGCATGGTCATTGCTTCCGCCAGTAGTGGCGATAGCCCTTGCCCTCAAGACAAAAGAGGTGTACTCTTCGCTTTTCGTCGGCATACTGTTGGGTGCCGTACTCTACAGCATTTCTTTAGGAACAGGAGTTGAAGGCTTTATTTCACACCTGTTGTATGATTCGGTAAAAGACGGGAGTAGCGAAACAACCTACGGACTGATAAGCAGTTTGTCAAACCCCTGGAATGTAGGAATCCTCGTATTCCTCGTCCTCCTCGGTTCCATGGTGTCGCTGATGAACAAGGCAGGCGGTTCGGCAGCTTTCGGCAGATGGGCAGTGAAACATGTAAGGACAAAGAAGGGAGCCCAAATTGCAACCATCCTGCTCGGAATACTGATTTTCATCGACGATTATTTTAACTGCCTGACGGTAGGTTCCGTGATGCGCCCGATAACAGTAAGACACGGAATAACAAAAGAGAAGCTCGCATATCTTATAGACTCTACCGCAGCCCCGGTATGTATCATCTCCCCAATTTCAAGTTGGGCAGCCGCCGTGTCGGGATTTGTTGTAGGAGATGAAAACGGACTCGCCCTTTTCTGTAAGGCAATTCCGTTTAACTTCTATGCAATTTTCACCATAATATTCCTGTTTGGCGTAGTGTTGACCGACTTTGACTTTAAGGCAATGAGCAAATACGAAGCACGCTTTAAAGAATGGTATGAGCGCACGAATGGCGGCAGACTTGATGATGTGAGCGGAACGAAACTGCATGTCGTGGAGCATGGAGTGGGGGCAGAGCAAAGGGAAGAAGTCAAAGGAAAAGTGGCAGACCTCGTAGTGCCCATAGTCGTGCTCATAGTCTTGTGCGTGTTGGGAATGGTGTATTCAGGCGGATACTTCAGCGCTTCCAGCCAGAACTACAGAGATTTTATCGGAGCCTTTGCAGCGAGCAATGCATCCATCGGACTTGTCCTCGGCTCCTTGGCGTCGCTCATTATTACCGTCGGCCTGTTTGTCTCTCGCCGTGTGCTTACATTCGATGAAACCATGAGCAGCCTGATAAAAGGCTTCGAGGCAATGGTTCCAGCCATACTCATCCTTACGCTCGCCTGGACCCTAAAGAGCATGACGGACTCTCTCGGAGCCTCAGAATACGTGGCTCGACTCGTAGGAGGAAGTGCAGCCGAACTGCAGATGCTCTTGCCGGCAATAATATTCGTAGTAGCAGCATTCCTGGCATTTGCCACAGGCACGTCGTGGGGAACATTCGGTATCCTTATCCCTATCTGCATTACCGTGTTCCCGGGAGTGGGAGCCTTGCGTATCATTTCCATCTCCGCATGCATGGCGGGAGCCGTATGCGGCGACCATGTCTCTCCGATATCCGACACCACCATAATGGCGAGTGCAGGAGCCGAGTGCAAGCATGTACATCATGTCTCCTCGCAGCTGCCTTACGCACTTACCGTAGCCGGAGTGTCATTCCTTACCTTCATAGTTGCCGGCTTTACTTCAAGCTACGGCATTTTTACAAGTGCCCTCATTTCATGGTGCTTCGGCTTTGGCTTGCTCCTGGCAATACTCTTCGGTATGAAAAAAATTAGGAATTAGGATTTAGTTCCTAATCATTCCTCATTCCTCATTCCTAATTCCTAATTAATGGAAAGGTGCTTAATGTAACATGAAACAATGAAACAATGAAACATTTTGAAAAGGAATCCAATAAATCCTGAAACTCCTTACTTGATAAAAATAAAGTATAAATTTATAAGATAGTTAAAATATATAAATAAACCGTTGTTCTTTAACTTTTCTGCCCACTGGATATTAAGAAATGCCATATATTTGCCGTATGAAAAAGAAGACGATATGGTTTATAGCCGTCATCATGGGCTTCTCGTTCATCGCCCTGCTGTTGCTCCAGCTGAAATATATGGATGCAATGGTGAAGATGAAAAAAGAGCAGCTCGATGAATCGGTGAACAAGGCTTTATACCAGGCTGCTCGAAATCTTGAACTTAACGAGACACTGAAATACCTGGAACGCGACGTTAACGAGATAGAACGCCGCTCAACAAAACACGACTCAACAAACGTGAGGTACGCCTCAAACGGTAAGTCGGTGCAGCATACTCACCAATACACCGTGAGCGACAAAAACGGCAATGTTTATACTTCATTTGAACTAAAAACAACTGCCGTCAAACCATCGTCTATGCCTAAGGCAATAATCCTGCGCACCGACAAGAACTCAATATCAGAGGCAACGAAATCTATGCGCGAGATAGTAAAAAACAGATACGTCTACCAAAAGGCACTACTCGACGAAGTCGTCTACAACATCCTTTATACCGCCTCCGACAAGCCCCTGAAGGAAAGGGTAAACTTCAAATTGCTCGACCAGGACCTAAAGACGGAACTGATGAACAACGGTGTAAACATGCCCTACCATTTCATCGTTACCACACAAGACGGCAGAGAGCAGTACCGTTGTCCCGACTATAGCGACGATGGAGAGGAGTACAGCTATTCGCAGATGCTCTTCAGAAACGACCCGATGAACAAGTCAGGGATTGTAAAGATACACTTCCCCGACATAAACAATTATATATTCAGCGGAATACGGTTCATCATCCCGTCGATAGCCTTCACGATAGTGTTGCTCATAACCTTCATTTTCACAATAGTAGTAATATTCAGACAAAAGCGCTACACGGAAATAAAGAATGACTTCATCAACAACATGACCCACGAACTGAAAACGCCTATAAGCAGCATCTCGCTCGCGGCACAAATGCTGAACGACGAAAGCGTGAAGAAGAGCGAAGTAATGATGAAACACCTGGGCGGCGTAATAAACGACGAGTCAAAGCGCCTGCGCTTCCTCGTGGAGAAAGTGCTGCAGATGTCCATGTTCGACAAGCAGAAAGCCATTTTCAAGAAAAGGGAGCTGAACCTGAACGATCTCGTCGACAGCGTGGCAAACACGTTCACGCTAAGAGTAGAGCATACGGGAGGACACATAAAGACGGAGCTGAAGGCAAAATATCCGATGATTTATGTAGACGAAATGCATTTCACCAATGTCATCTTCAATCTGCTCGACAATGCCGTGAAATATAAAAGCCCCGACCGCCCCGTAGAACTGCTCATCAGAACATGGAACGACGATTCGCATATCTGCTTCTCCGTGAAAGACAACGGAATAGGACTGAAGAAAGAGAACCTGAAGAAGATATTCGAAAAATTCTATCGCGTCCATACCGGAAACGTACACGATGTGAAGGGCTTCGGACTCGGACTCGCATACGTAAAGAAAATCGTTGACCTGCATAAAGGCGACATCCGTGTGGAGAGCGAAAAAGGCAAGGGAACCACATTCATCGTCTCCCTGCCGATAATTAAAGACAATGCGGAATGACAGTCATTCAACGCATAGAATGAACGAAGCACCCGAAACGACAATAGAAAATAATATATTAACAATAAAATTTAAGATTATGGAAGAGAACTTGAAAATTCTACTTTGCGAAGACGACGAAAACCTCGGAATGCTTCTTCGCGAATATCTGCAGGCTAAAGGCTATCAGGCAGAACTTTGTCCAGACGGCGAAGCTGGATACAAAGCCTTTATGAAGTCTAAATTCGACATCTGTGTGCTCGACGTAATGATGCCTAAAAAAGACGGCTTCACTCTGGCACAGGAGATAAGACAGGCAAATTCAGAAATCCCGATAATATTCCTTACGGCAAAGACTCTTAAAGAGGATATCCTCGAAGGTTTCAAAATCGGTGCCGACGATTATATTACGAAACCTTTCTCAATGGAAGAACTCGTATTCCGTATTGAGGCAATTCTGCGCCGCGTTCATGGCAAGAAAAACAAGGAGAACACCCTTTACCACATCGGACGCTTTACATTCGATACGCAGAAGCAACTGCTTACCATCGGCGAAAAGCAGACTAAGCTTACGACGAAGGAGAATGAACTCCTTGCCCTGTTGTGCAGCCATGCAAACGAAATCCTGCAGCGCGACTTCGCACTGAAGACGATTTGGATCGACGACAATTATTTCAACGCCCGTTCTATGGACGTCTACATCACCAAGCTGCGCAAGCATCTTAGAGACGACGACCAGATCGAGATTATAAATATCCACGGAAAGGGTTACAAACTCATTACTCCGGAAGAAGACTAAACCTAATTAGGAATTATTTCTAATTAGGAATTAGGAATTAGAAATTAGGGATTAGGAATTAGGAATGCGGGTTACTCTTGTCAGTATAAACAAGGTAACCCGCATTCTTCATTCTTCATTCTTCATTCTTCATTCTTCATTTTCTTCATTTTCTCAGATATTATCCATAACTTTGCACACATGAAAAATATGTATCCTAAAGAAATAAAATAAAAATGGCAGAACAGCGGAAAAAAACAAGCAGACAGATTGACAGCGACTATGGACATCTGCAGCCACAGGCACCCGATATAGAGAAAATCGTGCTCGGAGCGCTGATGATAGATAAAGACGCCTTCACCGTGGTGGGAGAAATCCTCCACCCCGAAACATTCTATGAACCGAGACATCAGAAGATTTACCAGGCTATACAAAAACTCAATATCGACGAAAAACCGGTAGACATCCTCACCGTCATCGAGGAACTCCGACACGAAGGAACTCTCGACGAATGCGGCGGACAGGCATACATCGTAGAACTGAGCTCGCATGTTGCGTCGTCTGCCCACATCGAGTATCATGCCCACATCCTGCAGCAGAAATACATGGCGCGACAGCTCATCTCCTTTGCCAGCGTAGTCGAGACCAAGGCCTTCGACGATACGGTGGACGTAGACGAGCTGATGCAGGAAACGGAGTCCAGCCTCTTCGAACTGTCGCAGAAAAACCTCCGGCAAGACTACACACAGGTAGACCCCGTCGTGAAAGAAGCCATCAACATCCTGAAGAAAGCTGCCGAAAACAAGGGAGAGCTTACAGGTATTCCTACCGGCTACCGGAAACTCGACGAGATGACCGCCGGATGGCAAAACAGCGACCTCATCATTCTTGCCGGACGCCCTGCCATGGGTAAAACAGCATTCGCCCTTTCGCTCGCAAAGAACATCGCCGTTGACTATAACACTCCTATCGCCTTCTTCTCGCTCGAGATGAACAACGTGCAGCTCGTAAACCGACTGATTTCCAACGTCTGTGAGGTGGAGGGACGAAAAATCCTTAACGGTCAGCTCGACGACGAGGAATGGAAACGCCTCGACTCCAACATCGGAAAGTTGCAGAATGCCCCCATCTTCCTGGATGATACGGCAGGAATGTCAATCTTCGAACTCCGTACAAAAGCACGGCGACTCGTGCGCGAAAAAGGCGTCAGGATGATAATGATCGACTACCTCCAGCTCATGAACGCCAACGGAGCAAAATTCGGAAGCCGACAGGAGGAGGTCTCTACAATCAGCCGTTCGCTAAAAGGTCTTGCCAAGGAGCTGAACATCCCCGTGCTCGCCCTTTCCCAGCTCAACCGAACAGTAGAAAACCGCGACGGCCTTGAAGGCAAGCGCCCGCAGCTGAGCGACCTGCGTGAATCGGGAGCCATTGAGCAGGATGCCGACATGGTGCTCTTCGTCCACCGCCCCGAATACTACCACATCCTGGAGGACGAACACGGACACGACCTTCGGGGAATGGCTCAGATCATTATAGCAAAACACCGTAAGGGGAGTACCGGCGACGTTACATTGGCTTTCAAGGGAGCATTTACACGCTTCCAGAATCCTGACGAGAGAAAAATATCTGCACCCGATATGGGCGGTGAGATTATCGGCAGCAAGCTGAACGGCGGAGACCCTCTCGACGACGGTTCCATTCCGCCTCTGCCTGCCGGCGACATTCCACCGTTCTAATCGACAATAAGTAAAAAACTGAAGTTTCAGATTTCGTCTTCCCCTCCCCCACCTCCCCTTGACAGGGGCGGAGCAGTTACTCTTTCTGCTAAAGACAGAGATATTTACTTGTAAATGTAGTAATGCTACTGATTTAGTAATGACAGACATGTAAGGCTATGGCAATAAAAGGTAACTGCTCCGCCCCCGGAGGGGGAGGCGGGGGAGGGGAAGATTATAAATCCGAAACTTGAATGAAAAAGAATATGAATATAGACAGTATCCTACAGAAGCTTCATATCGAGAAGCTCAACGACATGCAACTTGATGTTGCACGCATCATGGCGACGACCGCCAACGACATTCTCGTCATTTCGCCCACGGGCACCGGAAAGACCCTTGCCTATCTGCTGCCGTCGGTCTTCAAACTCAACCCCGTGCTCGACACGCTGCAGATGGTCGTAATGGTTCCTACAAGAGAATTGGCAAAACAGTCTTACGACGTCTTTAAGTCTATGGGCCTCCCCCTGCGTGCCCTTGCCCTTTATGGCGGGCGTGCCGCTATGGACGAGCACCGCGAGATAAAGAAAGTCGCTCCACAGGTAGTCTTCGCCACACCCGGCAGACTCAACGACCATTTCGCCAAGCGTAACCTCAACCCGAACGGAGTGCGCCTGCTCGTCGTCGACGAATTCGACAAGTCGCTCGAGATGGGCTTCGCCGACGAGATGAAGCGCGCCATCGCCACCATGCCGTGTGTGGAGCGCCGCATCCTGCTCTCGGCAACCGATTCCGACTCCATTCCCGACTTCGTGAACATGCAGAAAACAAGTCGTATCGACTACTCGCAAACTGCGGAGCCCGGCATGGACGTGTCTGAAAGAATCAGCAAATACGTAGTCTATTCTCCCGACAAAGACAAGCTCAACACTCTCTACCGCCTTCTGCTCAGCTTTGGCGACAGCAGCAGCATCGTCTTCCTGAACTACCGCAACAGCGTAGAGCGCGTCGCTTCATTCCTCAAGGAAAAAGGCTTCGTATGCAGCTCCTATCATGGCGGCATGGACCAGCACGAGCGCGAAGACAATCTGTACAAGTTCAGCAACGGCTCTTCCACCGTACTTGTGTCAACGGATTTGGCTTCACGCGGACTCGACATTCCTGAAGTCAGCAACATCGTACACTACCATCTACCTCAGGGAGCAGCCGAATACACGCATAGGGTAGGGCGCACGGCACGTTGGGATGCTGAGGGCCGCACCTTCGTGTTGCTCGGTCCGCAAGAGCAGCTGCCGGAATATATCGACCCCGACCTTACGGAATATTCTCTGCCCGACGCTGAGCTTCCTGTTCCTCAGCCGCGTATGGTTACGCTTTACATCGGTAAGGGAAAGAAAGACAAGCTTTCCAAGGGTGACGTCCTGGGCTTCCTGTGCAAGAAGTGCAGACTCTCGGGCAACGAGATAGGACGGATAGACGTTGCCGACAGATACTGCTATGTGGCAGTCGTCAGAGACAAGGCGAAGTCTGTTCTGCGTCTCGCTGCCGGCGAGAAGATAAAAGGAGTGAAAACAGTAGTAGAACTCGTTCTGGAGTAGGGGTGAGAGATTAGGGATATAAACTTCCCCTCCCCCGCCTCCCCTTCCAGGGGCGGAGCAGTTTCCCTTAATTGCTATAACCTTGCATATTTATCATTACTAAATCTGTATCATTACTAATTTTACAAGTAATTATCTCTGTTTTTTTAGCAGAAAGAGTAACTTTTCCGCCCCTAAGTCACAACAGCATGGTGTGCTCAACAGTACTTCTGTTTTTTAGCAGAAAGAGTAACTGTTCCGCCCCCTAAGTCACAACAGCATGGTGTGCTCAACAGTACTTCTGTTTTTTAGCAGAAAGAGTAACTGTTCCGCCCCCTAAGTCACAACAGCATGGTGTGCTCAACAGTACTTCTGTTTTTAGCAGAAAGAGTAACTGCTCCGCCCCTGGAAGGGGAGGCGGGGGAGGGGAAGATAATGCGTGGGAGTGTAAGATCATGCGTGGAGTGGAAGATCATAATCCGGAACTTGAAATTCATTCTTAAAAAAAAATAAAGGCAAGCCGTGAGGCTTGCCTTTATCGTCCTTTTGAAGTATGATAATTTTTTAATTATCTAAATTTATTCGCCTTTCTCCATCTTAGCCTTCAAAGCTGCGAGAGCGTCGATGTCACCAAGAGTAGTAGAAGCAGCTACATTGTTGATAGCTGGAGTGTCCTCCTTCTTGGATGACTTCTTGCGAGGAGCCTTCTTCGGCTCGTCCTTAACATCCTCGAATGTGCGGCTGTGAGAGAGAATGATGCGCTTAGTCTCCTTAACGAACTCGATAACCTTGAAGTCGAGCTCTTCGCCAAGCTGAGCCTGTGAGCCATCCTCCTTAACGAGATGCTTAGGAGTTGCGAAGCCCTCGCCACCCTCGTCGAGAGTAATAACGGCACCCTTGTCCATCATCTCGGTAATCTTGCCCTTGTGTACAGAACCTGGAGTATAGATAGTCTCGTAAGTGTCCCAAGGATTCTCCTCGAGCTGCTTGTGGCCGAGGCTCAAGCGGCGGTTGTCCTTGTCGATGTCGAGAACAACAACATCGATGTCTGCACCAACCTGTGTGAACTCTGAAGGGTGCTTAACCTTCTTGGTCCAAGAGAGGTCAGAGATATGGATAAGTCCGTCAACACCTTCCTCGAGCTCAACGAAGATACCGA